>OKKX01000005.1_pt1 | contig 269659 bp, 253 predicted proteins | sample 1611461 | NCBI WGS metagenome assembly OKKX01 (sample SAMN04436746, study PRJEB24849) | human gut metagenome | biome: human gut; feature: NICU; material: stool | host: Homo sapiens | place: USA: Saint Louis, MO | collected 2011-01-04
CCGCTTTGCTGCCATAGGCCAGCGGCGGCAGCGCCACCAGCATGTCGCACTGCGGGCAGAGCGTCTTATTCTGTGACGACGCGTCGATGTGCAGTAGTGCTGGCCGACTGAAGGATGGCAACTGGTTTTCCCTGTAATTGGTGGGCAACGTACGGGGTATTTGACTCAAAAAACTGTCCCAAGAATGTTCATGATAGTTTTATTATGCAATTTTCGCGCAGAGGTTAGTCGTATTAAGCGTGCGAACTTGCTCTGCAATATCATCTATGATTTGAAAACGTCGGCGATACTCTGCCCGCTTTTTACTGGGTATATGTTCCAAAGATTTTCTTTCAAACGTCAAGGGCAGCTGCCAGCGCCAGGCATTTTGTTTTATCCCGCCTATCAACGACCAGAAATCGTCGTAGCTTGCATGTAAATGCCGACCTTTACTCATTCGATACCGCAGTGAGCGAAAAACGTGTCCATTATCGCTGACACCATAAATAGCGCGCACCGCGGTGAGTTCCGCGAGGCGGCTAATAAACTCCATCAAAACGCGTTTGGGGAAAATACCCGATAGAGCGCGCGTAGCTTCTTTGATGGTCTCATGAGGTACATGTCGTCCAGGACCTTGCAGACCACCAATAATGAAATGCCATTCAGCCCCTTCGGACACGGCCGAAAAGGTCACGCTGGCGAGTAGCACATTATTGTCACCACGCAACCATAGCGTTGACTCGCCCTCTCGTTCTGCTTTGTGCGCACAAGAGGCCGAAATGGTAAAACGAGCCTCCTCTCTGCCGGTGAATTCCGCCAAAATCGTTTCTTCACGTGATATCAGCGCGCAGGACAGTGCTTTGTTACTGAGAGAGGACACATACCGGTAATGGCTGACAATTGCCGATGCGCGTTGTTTGGCATTGAGGTTGCGCGTCAGGTATTGCCGGTGCGTTTTACACGGGAATGTGTCTTGATTATATAGCATCGATTTCAACTCACTCTGTAGAGTTAAAATGGACAGTGATTGTTTAGTCGATGAATAGTATAAAATAAGGCGAAGCAAGAACTTTGCGCGGAAGCTCTTTTTCCTCCATGCCGGGCCAGGGACAGTCTGTCCCGAGAGTAATTCGAAGATAATGTTTCTTTTCAATATTTTCATCCTATAAGTGCGTTTTTTATTTTGATTTTTCGTTTATTAATTGATGGCGTTCTTGATATTTTAATGGGTGATTCTTAATTTATTATTCATGTTCTATCAAGATTTGATGGAGAAGACGATTTTAACCGGACAGCATGTCGCCCTGAATCTGCTTCGGCCGGCCTTTTGCGCATGCGGTTCAGGTTGTTCACGAGGCCTCTGTTTGTTGCTGAGTGGTAATGTGCTGCAAGGGATAATACCAGTATGTTTGTTTAATGATTCACACAACCAGCAAGCGTCGTAAGCAGAATAATACGTTGCTACGGTTGAACCTCACCGTCTTTTTTTATCTGGGAAAAGACATTATCGCCAATGTTAAATCACTGGCTTATTTATAAAGTGAGGTTGTTATGTGTGGATGTTTGATTTCAAGAACGAAGGACTTTAACTTTAATGGTCAACGTTATAGGGTTTTTATTGCTCATGACAAGCAAGCGCATGGCGATTTAAACGCGCTTTACTTTCTCGATGCCAATACTCAATTCTCCAAGCTGACCGAACGCCATCAGAGTAGAAACAACGACAATATTCTTTATGTGGGCGTCGGCTATCAGGATGGGGTGGATATACTAAAAGCAAGAACCCGCGACTATACGGTTCCGTCTGATGATAAAGAGTTTATTGACGGTGGCGGAGCGCCGGCATTTTATCAGTTTATCACCACACGCGTTAAGCCCTGGATTGAGTCACGCTACTCAATCAATACAGACAAACAAACGCTGGCAGGTCATTCACATGGCGGGCATTTTGTACTTTATACGCTGCTTAATCATCCTGACGCGTTTCAAAATTATCTGGCGGCCAGTCCATCGATCTGGTGGGGGAATGGGGCGTTGCTTCCTGATGGCAAGTTAACAATCGCTGAAAGCGTTAATAAAATAACCCTGATGATTGGCGAATATGAAGAAAAGGTTCATCCGCAAAGTAATGAAACTGAAAGAGGACGGGTGACCAGAATTAATGCAACACCCAAATTGCGAGTCAGGCATCTGGCAAAAAAACTGATCGAAGATGAGCAACGCTGTGATTTTATTTTCTGCTCAGGGCGTCGTCACCAAGGGGTCATCAAGGATTATGCACTGATGGCGAATGCGATTGCGGCGCATAATACTCAACGTGATGGGCTTTAGCGTCGTGATATAATCATTTTTTGAACATCTGCAAGTGAGCTGCTTTTAGCCGTCTGCAGGTATTCACCAGGGAAACTAAAAATTATAACGATATGCCGATATCAGGCAATGAAAATCTGTTTTAACCTTATCTCTTACAATGACGGCTACGGGATAATGTTCGCTCATCTATTATGCCGCCGAGATCCTGCGAGCGTGCGTGTTTTTTTGAGCCGAAACCGAGTATCTGTAGCCTCACTTTCCATGCTTCCCCTGCTTATTCTTTCGCCGGTTAAACAACCGTTTAATCATCTGCTGTTATAATTACCCCTGTTTAGTCTTGATGGATGAATGTTTTTCTCCTCAAGCATTGCGATGCGGCGCTCTGTGGAGCGGCATCCGTTTTTAGGCATGCCGGTGGTTCGGTGAGAAGTTAGGAGAAGTGAACTATGAGCAGAAAAGACAAGCTCGCGGCGGCCCTGTTGGCCATCTTCCTGGGCGGACTGGGCATTCACAAGTTTTACCTGGGCATGAAGTGGTGGGGGCTGTTATACCTGCTGTTCTGCTGGACGGGGATCCCATCGATTGTCGGCTTTATCGAAGGCATTATTTATCTGTTCCAGTCGGAAGAGAAGTTCAACCAGAAATACAATCCTGGTCTGATTTAAGGCTTTGCTGGCGGCGCTTCCTGCTAAGGGAAGCGCCGTTTTTCATTCCGTTATTGTTTCTTCATCATCTTGCCGCGCATTTCTTCACTCATCATTTTATTCGAGCTGGAAATTACGCAGTTATATTGCTTGCCTTGGTTAATGATCATAAAGGTGCTGACCGGATTTTTAAAATCCTTTTCGATGGTGAAATAAATATAGGCCTGCGGCAATGCGGCCGGTTTAAAGGCGCCGAAGGCATACACATCCGCCAGGCCCAGCGCGGAGAGATCGACCGTCAGCTCCATGGGTTTCATGGAATCCGGCGATGGGAACATCGATTTGGCCGACATCATCATGCTGCTGCTGTTGATGGTGTAATCGGTTTTAACCTTCATGCCCATATATTTCGATTCCGGCATGGAAAGTTCTTTTTTGCAGGCGGCGTCGTGCTGCGGCGCCGGGCTGCCGTTTTCCATCACGGCGTGCACGTGTTCCAGCATCACTTCCGCGTTGCCGGTGGTAGGTTGTGCATCGGACGCGTAAGCCGCGCCGCTGAAGGCGGCTACAGAGGTAAGGATAATGCCCGTAACGATTTTCATTGTCGGTCTCCGGAATGCTAATAATGATATTAATTGCGGTGTGTAGCCTATTGGCCTGATAAAACGCATAGTGACCCGTTCCGTGGAGATAAAATATCCTCGGAATATTGCTGGAAAAGAGTTTTTCTTCCTCGCGGTAAGCAAGGTTGTGTTAATTTTTTAAGCGCCTTTCTGATTTTTTATTCGGTATTTTTTCCTGCATATAAATAGTATGTCTAAACATAGTCAATGTTTAGAATATGTACAAATTATTGCGATTTTTTCTCTTTACGCTTTCTGTTTTTTTAATCGAGCAATAAATATTTATTGAGATACAGAGAGTTATGTTTTTACGCTTGGACCACTCGGTGAAGCGTTATTTATGTGATCTTCATAGTCAAAGAAATAACGCTGAAATTATTACCTTTCTATTTAACGGCTAATTATTCATGGCATAGGCTTCAACCCCACTAACCGCCTGAGCTAGAATCAGGCGGTTTTCTCTTCGAAAAGGATATCGCCATGGCCGCCTGGGCGCTTTTGATCGTCGGTTGGTTATTGATTTGGCAAGATCACCCGGTTTGGGGTGTGCTGTGCATCGCGCTGTTTGCCGTGCTGCAATGGGCGAAGTACGCCGCTAAAAGCGAGCAAGAACCCGAAGAGGCGGCAGAGTGGCGCAGGACCGACTGGCATTCGCAGCCGATTGAAATGGCGCACGCTGGCGACAGCGACCGGCCGATTGGCGGCGTGGGGGAACTGGGCATGGGCGGCCCCAACTTTTGGACGCTGCTGCTGCGCGACGGGGCGATTGTGCATGGCGCCTGTGCCGCGCCGCAGGACGTGGACGATGGCAAGCTGCGCCTGATCCCGACCCGCAGCCGCGAGGGGGAGGGGCTGACGGTCTATGAGCCTGCTGCCCGGGTGATGTACGCGCTGCCGGCATTGACCGATCGCGAGCAGGACGCGTTGGCCGCCGGTTCCGCTGAGGCGCTGGCGCGGCTGCGCGCGACGTGTCGGCAGGTGGAGGCCACGCCGTTGCACCTTGTACGCGGTCTGTGGGTGCCGCCGTGGGTAGCGGATCCGGCGGATCGGCTGGAGATCGCCTTACCCAACGGCCGGATGCTGGCGGCGCGCTCGATGTTGCCGGCGGATCTGCGCCAGGCGGACGATCCTGCCGCGCTGCTGCACACGCCGCCTTATGAGCTGCTGCTGGATAACCGGCCGACCGATCGCTTCGTACGCGATCTCGAACGCGTGGCGGGATCCCCGTCGGGTGACGGCTTGAGCGTCGGCGGCTGCCAGTTCCACGGCGAGCATATCGTCGATGGTCTGTATCATCTGTACTTCGCCGGCGAGTGGTTCAGCCTGCTCTCTTACGCGCATAAACCGGCGGGCGGGCGCGGTTCGGACACCACCTTTTTCGTCGAGCGGGTCGAGCCGCAAGACGGCGGGGTTTTTGTGATTGAATGGGATGCTTACAGCGTGGGGCCCGACGGGCGTGAGCCGCGCGTGCCGGCCCCGCCGGTATTGGTTATCGCGGTGAGTTGGCAGGAAACGCCGCTGCAGTTGCCAACGGCCAACAACCGCGTGACCGTGCGCTTGCCCAACGCCACGGCGTAAGGCTTAAGGCAACACCCTGACTTCGCCGTTGTGCAAGGTCAGCACCGCGATTGGGCTGCCGGAGAAGCACTCCTTAAAGATCCAGTCGCTGGGCCGAAACGCCGCTGCGGGCAGCCCGGCTTGCCACTCCTCCCACTGCGGGGCCGGCTTATCCGGCGGTAAAGAGAAAGAGACCAGCCAACCGGCTTCGCAGTGCGCCATTTGACCGGTTGGGCGGGTGAAAGTATGCGCATCTGCCAGCTCCATCACCGGCGGTAAAACCTCGAAGGCGATGATCGGCACGCCGGCCACGCTCTGCGGCTGAGGAAAGCGCACGGCGGTCACGCCGTCCATCGTGATAGGGCTGTCTTCGGTGCCGGGCTGGCGCGGCTCCTGCCGGTTTACCCAGCTGCCTTTTGGCAGGGTGATTTCACCGAACGGTTTTGCCGCCTCGAGCGTCAGGTAACTGCGCCGATTCCAGCGTTCTTCCGCCCGCTGGCTCTTGAGATCCTGGATGGCAATGTCGATCAGCATCAGCGCGAACGCTACCGGGTAGATCGCCAGCGCCGAGGCCAACAGATAGCCGCCCCAGGAAAGCGGCGGGCGCGGGCGGCCGCAGCGGGCGGCGGCGTATCGCCAGCCCCACCAGGCGAGCAGGATGCCGGCGAGCAGCAGGGCCAATAACAGCGCCAGCAGGCCGGCGACGCCGGCGCCATAACCTAACAGCATGGCAGGTTCCTTATGTTCACGGCGTGGTGGAGCGATAGCGAATGAAGTAGGGCAGCGCCGGGGTCTCCCCGTCATCGCCATAGTGGCTTTCCGGTTCGATCACGGTTTGGCGTGCGTCGTCGCGCCCGTTGTAGCGGTACTCCAACGGCTGTCGGTAGCGCACTTCGGATGAGCGCAGATCGAAAATCAGCGAAAGACGGGCATCGCCGTTATCCGTTTGGGCGACCAGCTTATCGTTGCCCGCCCAGAGCTGATACAGCGATTTATCGCCGGTCTCCAGCAGCACCTTCAACTGCCCGTCGGATTGATAACGCAGAAGCTGATACAGTCCTCTGTCCAGCGTTTGCGCGATCAGGTAGATGCCGCCGTCCGGAGCCTGCGCGCTTTCCTTGACGCGCACCAGCAGCCAATGCAGTTCAGTCACCTCGCCGGTTTTACCGTTAACGGCGATGTGTAACGCGCCGGAGCCGAGCACCGGGTTCATCCAGAAATGCACGCGATCGCCATCAACGGCGGTAAAAATCTCGGGCATGGATTTGCGCTTACCGGAGGCGTAAGCCGTCGGTGAGTCCTCTTCGCCGCGCTCAAAGCCCAGCAGTTGCCGCGCGTCCAGCAGCGCCGGCAGCTCCAGCGTCTGCCGCCAATGGGCGCCGAAGTCCGGGCTGTAGAATACGCCTTCGGTGCTGATGAGATACAGCGCGCGTTTTCCCGGTTGCGCCACCAGTTTGCCGCCGACAAAGGAAGGCCGGTTGTCGTCGCCCTCCGGCCAGGGGATCAGCGCCCCGATGGTGCCCCGTTGCACATCAACCAGCCTGCGGCCCTCGGAGAGAAAAAGCACGCACTCCTGTTCGCCGCACACCGCATCGTGGATCAAGTCGTCGAGTTCCCCCAGCATCTGTAACCCTTTTGGGCCGGCAAACAGCACCTGGCTGAGGTAGTTGGCCGCCCAGCCGTAAAAGCTATTGTATGCGTGGTCTTCACTTCTTTTGCTGGTGAGCAGCAGAGCGCCGTCCTGCGCCGGGTAGCTGTGGATGAGATCGTAACGGGCTATCGTCGGCAACGCCTGGTCGCCCTGAGTCCATTGCCACTGCGCATAGCGTTGCTCAGGGGCGAGCAAATAGACGCCCAGCGCGCTGGCCAAAAACAGCGTCAGGATAATAAGGGGTCTTTTATAAAGCGCTAACGTCATCATTTCAGCTCCGTCACCTGAGCCTGCCGCCATAAACTGCGGCGCAGATTTCGCAGGTATTTAAACGTTTTAAACGTGCGGTGCTGGTCAAAAGAGTACAGGCGGCAGATCTGGGCGAACCCCTCGATCAACAGCGCCAGGCCGCTGACCATCAGCATCAGCAGCAGAATAATCGGCGGCAATTCGCTGCCGAGACGCTTCAGGGTCCAGGCATCCAGGTGAAAGCCGGCCGAGGTATCGGCGTTATCCACCACCATCATGCCGAGCACAAAACACGCCACGATTGCCCCAAAAATGAAGACAACGCGCGCGCACAGGTTGAGGCCGGCTTCGGTGAAGTAGCGGCTGCCGCCGATGAGATAGGTTTGGCGATCGCGATGATTGATGATCCCACGCACTTTGGGCAACTCGGGAATGACGTCGTTCTCGCAATACAGCACCTGCAGCGGATCGCCTTTGGCGATGAAAAGCGGATGTTGCCGACGAAATACCGGATGCAGTTTGGTATTGGGGACATTGAGCGCGCGGGTCGTCAACGCGAAGTGCGTCTCCTTCTGACGCCACGCATACGTATCCAAATACTGCACCTGCCGCGGGATCTCATATTGGCAGAGTTCGTAGTTCAGGGCGTTGACCGTCTCGATGCCGGAGGTCTCGACGCCGTCCGGGAGGGGAGGCGCGGTCTGCAGCGGTGCGGTCGCCGGCACAGCGTCTGCGCGGACGGCCCGGTATTTGATGCCGGGGATTTTCAGGCTGAGCGAGCCGGGCGGCGTGACGTCTTGCCCCAGCAGCACGCGATCCAGCGCCCGGAGCAGGCGCCTGCGGCCGCGGTGCCCGATCAGCAGGAGCTCCGAACCGACGAACAGCGCCATGCCGATGCCGATAAGGCCGGCGATGATGGCGATAAAGAACAGGACGATGGTCAGCCAGGAATCTTCCCCGTCCATGATGAAAAAGGCCGCCGGGAAACCGCCGGCCAGCACCGCGCCCAGCAGCAGCAGGGCGAAGTATTTCAGCTTGTATTTCAGCGTCCTGTCAGGCTCCAGCCGGCCTTTCGTGCCGTGCAGCAGCCAGTGCAGCCAGTAGCTGCCGTCTTGCAGGCGGTGGGCACCGATCTTCACTCGATCGCCGGCGGCGAGCCTGGCCAGCAGATTTTCGCTGTCGCTGAAGTCGTCGCGGTAAAAAAAGAACGTCTGGCCGGAGGCGATGATCCTCACCAGGTTGTCGGGCGCCGTCTGCTGGCAGGCGCATTGTTCGACGGTCACATTAAAAAATTGGGTTTGCATGTCATTCCCTGTCAGTGGGCGTGGCCCGAAAATTCATCCCTGGCGCCGGGTATTCAGCGTTTTTTCATCAGCGGCAGCATGCGCACCAGCGCATTGTCCTTGACGATATAGTGGTGGAACAGCGCGGCGGCGGTATGCAGGCCGATCAGCCAGTAGCCGAATGACGCCAGCGTTTTGTGCCAGCCGATAATCATTCGTGCCTGCGGCCGATCGGCCACGTCGGCGAACGGCATCGACAGGCCGAACAGATACCACTCCTTGCCGCCCAGATAGCGCGAATACACCCCCAGTACCGGCAGCGTCAGCAGCAGCAGGTAAATCAGGGCGTGCGTCAGGTGCGCCAGGCCGGTTTGCCACTTCGGCGGTTTGGGCGCGATGGCGGGCGAGGGGTAGCGCCAGCGCAGGAACAGACGGGCGATCATCAGCGCAAACACCGTTACGCCGCAGCTGAAGTGGGTGATAACCAGCGCGTACCAGGGGGCGCTGCCCGGTTCGGCATAGCCGCGCAGCTCGATGGTGACACAGGTGATGACCAGCAGGATCGCCACCAGCCAGTGCAGGCGAATTTGCAACGGCATGTAGGTGTTCTGCACCGGGTTACCTTTTGATGTTAAAGGGTCTGTGCGCCGATGGTAACGAAATGTTACATCGGAGGAAAGCGCGTGCGCGCAATTTAGGCAAAACGCCAGGTTCAACTCACTTATTAAGCTATTGGCTTAGTGAGATATGCGCCTGGCGATAGATGAGCGTCGCAAGTTATGAAGCTAATAAACGATAGGTTCAGAGGCTGGCAGCTTATTAAGCGATGAGGCAGGTAGCGCCGCAGCTCTCGCCGCGGCGCCTGGGATCAGTTTAATTTGGCCTTGGCGAAGTCGCTGCCGTTCACGTCCACCACGTAGCCGCTCAGGTTGCTGCGGGTGGCGTAGAACACTTTGCCGGTGGCCAGCGGCAGCCACGGCGCCTGTTTGGCGAAGATCACCTGCGCCTGTTGATACAGCCTGGCGCGCGCCTGCGGCTGGTTCTCCTGGATCGCCTGCTGGATCAGGCTGTCATAATCCTTATCGCACCAGCGCGCCACGTTGGCGCCGCTCTGCACGCCGGCGCAGCCGAGCAGGGTGGCGAAGTTATCCGGATCGCCATTGTCGGACACCCAGCCGTACAGCGCGCTCTGTTGCTCGCCTTTGCGCAGCCCGGCCAGATACTGGCCCCACTCCCAGGTGACGATCTTGGCCTTCACGCCCACCTTCGCCCAGTCGCTCTGGATCATCTCGGCGATGCGCTTCGAGTTCGGGTTGTAAGGGCGCTGTACCGGCATTGACCAGATATCGGTCTCAAAGCCCTGCTCCAGCCCGGCCTGCTTCAGCAGCTCGCGCGCCTTCTGCGGATCGTAGGCGTACTCCGGCAGTTTATCGTTGTAGCCCAGCATGCCCGGCGGCAGCAGCGAATTGGCCGGGGTGCCGCTGTCTTTGAACACCGCGGCGACGATCGCTTTCTTGTCTACCGCGTAGCTCAGCGCCTGGCGCACCAGCAGGTTGTCGAACGGTTTTTTCTGGGTGTTGAACGCCAGATAGCCGACGTTCAGCCCGGTAATGTCGTGCAGCTGCAGGTTGCCGTCGGCCTTGATGGCGGCGAACTGTTCCGGCAGCGGCGCGGGGATGATCTGGCATTCGTTGGTTTTCAGCTTGGCCAGCCGGGTTTGCGGATCCGGCGTAATCGAGAAGATCAGGTGCTTGCTGGCCACTTCGCCCTGCCAGTAGTGCGGGTTGGCGGTGTAGCGGATCAGCGAATCCTGCTTGTACTGCTGCAGCGCAAACGGCCCGGTGCCGATCGGCCAGTTGTCGACGTATTCCGGCGTGCCCTTTTTCAGCATCGCGTCGGCGTATTCGGCGGACAGGATCGAGGCGAAATCCATCGCCCAGTCGGCGACGAAGGCGGCGTTGGGCTGGCTCAGCGTGAAGCGCACGTGATGCTCGTCCACCGCTTCCACCTTGGTGATCAGCTTATCCAGGCCCATGTCGGTGAAGTATTCATAGTTGCCGCCGGAGACCTTGTGATACGGGTTAGCGGGATCCTTCTGCCGCATCACGGTGAACACCACGTCTTCGGCGTTGAAGTCGCGCGTTGGGGTGAAGTATTTGTTGCCGTTGAATTTCACGCCCTGGCGCAGGGTGAAGGTGTAGGTCTTGCCGTCCGGGCTGACGCTCCACTCGGTGGCCAGCGACGGGGCGGGGGTTTTATCGCTTTCGCGCAGCGTCACCAAGCGGTTGTACAGCACCTGCGAGGTGGCGATAAAGGTTGGCCCGGAGCTGGAGAGCTGCGGGTTGAACGATTCCGGCGAGGCGACGGTGCAGTACACCAGCGCATCGGAAGCGGCCAGCGCGCCGCCCGCCGACAACAGGCCGCAGCCGGCCAGCACCAATCCGGCGATAGGGTGTTTTAAAAACGTCAAGGCAAGATCCTCAGGTGGAATGAGCCGTTACCGGCGAATTGATCTAACTATAGATAACGGATGGCGAGATCGGGAACAAGCGCCTCATCGGTGCATTCTGTGCGCCCCGCGTTGCCTGCCATTGCGGCGCAGATCTACACTGCTGGGCAAACAGTCACTCGCAAGGATTTCCCGATGAGCCACTTTCGTCCTGTCGCCCTCGAACACGCCAGCCGCCTGCTGAACCACGGCCCGACGGTATTGATCACCAGCCGCAGCCGCGACGGCGCCAAACGCAACGTGATGGCCGCCGCCTGGTCGATGCCGGTGGAGTTCAGCCCGCCGCGCATCGCTATTGTGGTGGACAAAGGGGCGCACAGCCGGCAAATGATCGAGGAGAGCGGCGCATTCGGCATTTGCGTGCCGGCGGCCATGTTCATCGACGCCACCTACGCGGTCGGCAGCGTGTCCGGGCTGGATGAAGACAAATTTTCCCGTTTCCATATCGCAGCGGCGCCGAGTGCAGCGCTGCAGGTGCCGCTGATCGAAGAGGGTTGCGTGGCGTGGCTGGAGTGTCGGCTGCTGCCGGAAAGCGGCGCGCAGGAAAAATACGACACCTGCTTCGGCGAGGTGTTGAGCGCGGCGGCGGACGAGCGGGTGTTCCAGCAAGGGCGCTGGAACTTCACCGCCGCCAATGCGGATCTGCACACCATTCATCATCTGGGGGCCGGCAACTTCGTGCGCAGCGGCGAGACGCTGCGGGCCAAACCGCTTTAATCGGCTTCGCGCCCGCGGTCGGCATCATAGCGCTCGCGGGCGGCGTCCAGCTCGGGGAAATGGTATTCCGCCCATCGGTCCAGCGCCGTCAGCGTCTCGACCAGCGAGCGGGCGACGGCGCTGAGCCGGTATTCCACATGCGCCTGATTCTTTTCACTGAAATCCAGCCGTTCGAGCAGCCCGTTGCGTTCCAGCTGGCGCAGCGTTTGCGTCAGCACCTTCTGCGAAATGCCATCGATGCGGCGCAGCAGCTCGCCGTTGCGCATCGGGCGCTGCGCCAGCGCAGGCAGGATCAGCATCACCCACTTGCCGGAAATCAGCGCCAGCGCATCGCGCGCGGAACACTTGCTCGAATAGACGTCGCCGGGATAAGCCATTGGGGGTTACCTTCAGGTGCGTAATTGCCAAGGGGGCGATAAAACCACAGCATAACAGCACCACCTTACAACGGGAGACACAGGATGAACGTGCTGATTGTGCTGGCTCACCCCGAGCCGCATTCTTTCAATGCCCATTTGGCCGAACAGGCGCGGCAGGCCTGGCTGGCGCAGGGGCATCAGGTGAAAACGGTCGATCTGTATCAGGAGGGGTTTGATCCGCGCGAGGGCGCCGTCCACTACCCCAGCAGAAAGCAGGCGGACAGGTTCGATGCGATGCAGGAACAGCGCCATCACTGGACGATCCAGGCGTTGCCGGCGGAGATCCGGCGGCATATCGAGCTGCTGCGCTGGGCGGATACGCTGGTGCTGCAGTTCCCTTTCTGGTGGTTCGGCGCGCCGGCTATCATCAAGGGCTGGATGGATCGGGTGTTCGTTTACGGCGGGCTCTACGACAGCCGCCACCGCCATGAGAACGGCGTAATGCGCGGCAAACGGGCGCTGCTGACCGTCACCGCCGGCGCTTCCGCACAGGCCTGCGCGCCGAATGGGCGCGACGGCGACATGCGGCTGATGCTGTGGCCAATCATGCATGCGCTGCACTATATCGGCTTTAGCGTGCTGGAGCCGTTCCTGGTCTATGGCGTGCGCGGCGGGTTGGCGGGTGAAGCTCTGCAGGCGCAAAACGCCGCGTTGGTGCAGGTGACGCAGGCATATCGGGCTGGCTTAAGCGACCTTGCCGCCTGGCCGGCGGTGCCGTTCAACCGTAATGAAGATTTTGACGCCGATCTGGCGCTGAAGCCCGGCGCGCCGGTGTACAGCCCGTTCGTGCGGCACTGCGATCCGACTTAGAACCCGGCCTTCAGCAGTTCCTCGCGCAAATCGTCGATAATCGCCGGTTCGATGTCGGGGAACTGCTGCTGAATATCGGCGATGGCTTCGGCCACGCTGGAGCCGGCGAAAGTGCCGGAGAAGGGCACCAGCGGCAGATTCGCGTCGCTGTCCGGCAGTTCACCGCGGATGGTGCCGGTGATCATGCCCGCTTTTTTTTCCGCCGTGAGGTCGTACTCCCCCACGTTTTTGTCGATCGGTTTCATTGGCCGCCTCGCTGTCGGTGAGTGTTTACCCTGTCTGTTAAAGCATAGTGTTTCAGGCAATGAATACCAATCAATGTATATAATATTAATATAAAACAAAGTGATGCGCGTTTTGTCGTTTGACGTTCGCCGGGGGCCGGCGCTATGCTCGTGGCGCTAAAGGAACCTTCCTCACTGACAGGGACAGACGACATGAAAAGACTGAAAAGCGCGGCGCTGTTGTTGCCGCTGTTGGCGCTCAGCGCCTGCACTCATCACCTCAGCAGCGCCGAGCAGCATGCCAAACACTACGTTTATCAAACCCGCGACGACTTCGATCCGCAATTCCGCACCGATGTGAACGGCAGCATTAAAAACGCCGTGCCGATGTTCGAACAGTTCTACCAGCAGGGGAAAAAGGATCGCGCGGCGGGCGTGGCGCGCAGCGAGGCGCAGAAAAAGGCCGATTACCTGGCCAGCGCGGAGTTCCAGCAGAACATGGAACACAAAACCATTTTCATCAATCGCGCCTACAGCAGCGCCGACAATCCTAAACGCCGCCAGGTGCTGTCGCAGGAAGCGGTAGGCGCCTATTGGGACGGCTACGAAGGGCGCTGAATATAATCCCTCACAAATATACCCGTCATACTTGAAGCTGCATCTGTGTTGACTGCGAGCGCTCACCCCAGTCACTTACTTGAGTAAGCTCCTGGGGACTCCCGCTCTTGCCGCCGTGATGCAACTCCAATTATTTAGGGTATAGAAGGTAATAAAAACTGGTCTTCTGGCGGTTATTTGATTATAAAAACCGCCGCTAAGGACGATGTTCATAGAAGAAACCAGGAGTGTTTATGTTGGCAAAAGTTAAGCGTTCGTTCGCCGCCGCCGTCGTATTGATGTTGGCGCTGCCCGCGGTTCAGGCCGCGGATTACCGCGCGGGCGAGCAATATACCCGGCTGGATAAGCCGGTGGCCGCCGCGCCGGCGGTGGTGGAGTTCTTCTCCTTCTACTGCGGCCCTTGCTATCAGTTCGCCGAAACCTACCGCGTAGGCGGCACCGTGGCGCAGGCGCTGCCCGCCGGTGAGAAAGTCACCAAATATCACGTCAGCCTGATGGGCAAACTGGGCAATGAGCTGACCGAAGCCTGGGCGGTGGCGACGGTGCTGGGAGTGGAAGACAAGATTGAAGGCGCGATGTTCGACGCGGTGCAGAAACAGCGCGCCGTCAACGGCGCCGACGATATTCAGCGGGTGTTTACGGCGGCCGGCATCGATGCCGCCACCTATGAAAACGCGCGCCACAGCCTGCTGGTCAAAGGATTGATCGCCAAGCAGAACGAAGCGGTGAAAGCGTTCGAGGTGCGCGGCACCCCGTCGTTCTACGTGGCAGGCAAATACAAGATAGACAATGCCGGCATGGCCAGCACCAGCGTTGAAGGCTACGCCAAAGAGTACGCGGCGGTGGTGCGCTATCTGTTGGATACGCAGCCTTAAGGCGATGCCTCCCGGCGCCCGATGATCTGTGATCGCGGCGCCAAATCCCCCGCTCGCCATTGATTGTGTGTTAACGGATTGTTATGGTGTTTTTCTGTTCAACGGCGCAGCACCGCTGCTGTTTGAAGGGAGAGATCATGACGGCATTGGCAACGCTCCGGGACGTCGGCTTCGAAGAGTGGCTGGGGAAAATCAACACCGCCTGCGGCCGATTCTGCGCGAAAACGTTGGGGCCCGGCTTCAGCGGGGCGATGCAGGAGTTTCGCGCCCATGCGCTGCGTCTGAGCGTGGTCGACGTGGCCCAGGCCCGGCTGTATCGCACGCCGCGTGAAATCGCCCGCAGCGACGGCGCGCACTTTTTTACCGTCTTCCAGCTACGCGGCAGCGCGTTGATGGAGCAGGGCGATCGCCAAACGATGCTCTCTCCCGGCGACATGACGCTGATAGACGCCTCACGGCCCAGCAGCTTCACCTTCCAGCGCGATTCGCGCCAAATCTCTTTGCTATTGCCGCGCGGCTGCCTGCCGCTGCCGCCGCCCTGCGCCCAGCGTCTGGGGGCCGAGCTCAGCGCGGTGCGCCTTAGCCGCCAGCTGGTGCTGAGCAGCATGCAGGATCCTCAGCTCGCCGCGGCGGAAAGCGAGGCGGTGCTGAATGCGCTGGCGGCGCTGCTGCGCCCGGCGTTGGCGCTCGAACAGGCGCGCCCGGAGGGACAACAATCGGTCTTCGACAAGGCGCTGGCGTTGATCGACAGGCATATTCAGTCGGCGCAGCTGCGCCCTGAGTGGGTGGCGGCCGAGTTGGGGGTGTCGTTACGCAGCCTGTATCGGCTGTTCGCCCGTCAGGGGCTGGTGGTGGCGCAGTACATCAGGAACCGCAGGCTGGATCTGTGCGCGCAGGCGCTGCGCAGCGCCGCCGGGCAAGAAAAGCTGGCCGGCATTGGCCTCGACTGGGGCTTCGCCGATCACAGCCATTTCTCGACCGCTTTCAAGCAGCGTTTCGGCATGTCGCCGAGCGAGTACCGTCGGCAGCATCAGTAAGTCAGGGCGCGGGCCAGGCCCGCGCCGCTTCACTCAATAGCGGATGCAGACCGATTTCGACTCGGTGTAGGCATCCAGCCAATCCGGGCCGAAATCGCGGCCGCTGCCCGACTGTTTGAACCCGCCGAACGGCATGTTCGGGTCGATCAGCGTATGGGTGTTGACCCACACGGTGCCGGCCTGAATGCGCGGCGTCAGCGCCATCGCCTGCTGCAGGCTGGTGGTCCACAGGCTGGCGGTCAGCCCGAAGTCGGTGTCGTTGGCTTTGCTCAGCGCCTCTTCGGCGCTCGCCACCCGGATCAGGTTGACCACCGGGCCGAACACTTCCTCGCGCGTCAGGTTCAGCCGGTCATCCGGGTTGATCACCAGCGTCGGCGGAATGTAGAAGCCGTTGGCGTCCGGGCCGGCCGCGCCGCCGATAAGCTCGGCGTTTTTCGCCCGGGCGTCGTCCAGGTAGGCCGCCACCTTGTTGCGGTGCGCGAGCGACACCAGTGGGTTGATTTGCGCCCCGGTATCCATCCCCGGCCCGACCGACAGCGATTTCACCGCCTGTTCGAATCCGGCCACCAACCGATCGTAAATCGGCGCTTCGATATAAATTCGCGAGCTGGCGGCACACACCTGCCCCTGGTTGAGGAAGCTGCCGAGCATCAGGCCTTCGATCACCTGCTGCGGATCGGCATCTTGCAGCACGATGGCCGGGTTTTTACCGCCCAGCTCCAGCGTCACGCGGGTCAGGCGATCCGCCGCCGCGCGCGCGATGCTTTTGCCCACCGGCGTGGAGCCGGTAAAGCTGACTTTGGCGATCAGCGGATGTTCGGTCAGTGCCTTGCCGCACACGGTGCCGCGGCCGGTGACCACGTTGAACACGCCCGGCGGCACGCCGGCTTCGCTCGCCAGTTCGGCGATGCGCAGCAGGGTGAGCGGGGTGGTTTCCGACGGCTTGATGACGATGGAGCAGCCCGCCGCCAGCGCCGGCATCACTTTCCACATGCCGATCATCAGCGGGAAGTTCCAGGGCACGATGCCGGCGACGACGCCGATCGGTTCTTTGCGGGTATAAACCTGATATTTGGCGCCCGGCGGCATCGGAATGGACACGTCCAGCGTCTGACCGGTGATTTTGGTCGCCAGCCCGGCGGTGTAACGCATCCAGTTCAGGGTGCTGCCGACTTCGAAAGCGCGGGCGATGTTGATGGACTTGCCCTGCTCCAGGGTTTCCAGCTGCGCCAGCTCCTCGGCGTGCTGCTCCACCAGATCGGCGAAGCGCAGCAGGATGCGTTCTCGTTCTACCGGCAGACGCTGCGCCCAGACGCCTTCGCTGAAGGCTTTGTGGGCGGACTGCACCGCCAGCGCGACGTCTTGCTCGTTGGCGTCGGCGGTGGTGGCGATCTGCTGCCCATTGGCGGGGTTATACACCGCCAGGCGGCCTTCCGCGGCGGACGCGCGCCACTGGCCGTCGATATACAGCCCATGCTGACGATCGAGAAAACGCGACACGCTATCCAGCACGGCTACGGTATTGTCAGACATACATCCTCCGATCAGGCTCATCAGGTTATCGTTAACCCTGCAAGTCTAGATCAGCGGAAAAGCGGCGGCTTTGGTCTGCCTGACATTCGGTTTGCCCTGCGTGTCATTTTGCCGTGACGGAAGGGTAAACCGCGGCCGGCGGGCGCCGGCCGGGAGGGATCACGAGCTCAGGGTCGCCAGACGGGTAGCGAAGCCGAGGAACAGCAGGCCGATCAGGCCGTTGCCGAGCTTCGCCAGGCCTTTCTTGTGATTGAAGAAATGCGCCAGCATCGCGCCGGAGAAGATCAGCGTGCTCATGTAGATAAAGCTGACGGCTTCGAGGATCAGCGCCAGAATGGTGAACGACAGCCCGGTGTGCGCGTAGTTGAAGTCGATGAACTGCACGAAGAACGACACGTAAAACAGGATAGCTTTCGGGTTGGTCAGGCTCAGCGTCAGCGACTTGCGCAGAATGCTGTGGCCGCCTTCAATCTGCTGCTGTTGCGCCTGCGCCTTCTGCACGAAGGTGGCGTAGAGGATTTTTGCGCCGAGGAACAGCAGGTAAATCGCGCCGAGAAAACGCACCAGGGTAAACAGGAACGGCGTGGTGCGGATCAGCGAAGCCACGCCGATATAGGCGCAGAAGATCAGGATCGCATCGCCGATGAACACGCCGAGCGCCGCGGTGTAGCCGGCGCGCACGCCGCGCGATACGCCGGTTTTCAGTACGTACAGCGTATTCGGCCCCGGCAGAATGATAATGAAGACCACCCCGGCCAAATAGGTCCATAAATTCAGGACGCCAAAACTCTCTAACACAATAACCTCTCCATGCGCGCAACTAACAGGCAAAAACACTGGCCACGCCCGTGGCCGGCCGCGATCCTAACGCTGTGCAACCGGGTTGGCAACGTAATAAACTTCATGTTGTTGGTTAAAAATTGTCGAAAGATTGTTGAAAACGTCGGCGCCGAATTAAAAAGCAAGAGTCGGCGTGTTTCGCCAACGGCCCGTCACTATGCTGGTTAACATCGAAACCGCAGTGAGGAACGGATGATGAAAAACGTAATCGACAGCGCCGATCCGCGCTGGCTGGCGATTGTCAGCCGCGACAAGCACGCCGACGGCCGCTTTATCTACGCGGTGAAAACCACCGGCGTGTATTGCTCGCCTTCCTGCCCGTCACGCCAACCGAATCGGCAAAACGTGGAGCTGTTTGACGACGCGGAGCAGGCGGAGGCGGCGGGCTATCGGCCCTGCAAACGCTGCCGGCAGGGGCTGACGCCGCTGACGGAACAGCATGCGCGGCAGATAGCTGAGGCCTGCCGCTATATCGAGCAGGCGGAAAAAGCGCCGTCGCTGCAGACGCTGGCGCGCCACGTCGGGTTGAGCCAATACCATTTCCACCGGCTGTTCAAAGCGACCACCGGCCTGACGCCGAAAGGCTACGCCGACGCGCAGCGCAGCCAACGCTTACGCGCCGGTCTTACGCAGCAGGAGACGGTGACCGACGCGATCTTCGACGCCGGTTATGGCGCCAACGGCCGCTTCTACCAGCAGGCCAACGCCGCGCTGGGCATGACGCCAAAGGCCTATCGGGCGGGCGGCAAAGGCATGCGCATCCATTTCGCCGTCGGGCGCTGTTCGCTGGGCGAGATCCTGGCGGCCCAGAGCGAGGTGGGCATCTGCGCCATTCTGCTGGGGGACGATGCGCAGCAGCTGGTGCAGGATCTGCAGGACAAATTCCCCAACGCCGAGCTGATCGGCGGCGACGCGCAGTATGAAGCGCTGATGGCGCAGGTGGTGGGCCTGATTGAAGCGCCGGAGAACGGGTTGGCGCTGCCGCTGGATATTCGCGGCACCGCGTTTCAACAGCGAGTCTGGCGGGCGCTGCAGGCGATACCGGTCGGCGAAACCGTCAGCTATGCCGATATCGCCCGGCGCATTGGGGCGCCCAAAGCGGTGCGCGCGGTGGCCGGCGCCTGCGCCGCCAACGTGCTGGCGGTGGCAATCCCCTGTCACCGGGTGGTGCGCAACAACGGCGCCTTGTCCGGTTATCGCTGGGGCGTCGAGCGCAAGAAAGCCTTGCTGGAAAAGGAGGCGCAGCGATGAGCGGCGCGCTGGCGGCGCGGTTGGCCGAATTGGACTGGGCGGCGATCGAACGCGAACTCGATGCGCAGGGGGGCGCGCGCCTGCCGGGCGTGCTCAGCGCCGAGCTGTGCCGGCAATTGGCGGCGCTTTATCCGCATGGCGAGCACTTCCGCAGCCGCATTGTCATGGCGCGGCACGGTTTTGGTCGCGGCGAGTACCAGTATTTTGCGTATCCGTTACCGCCCCCGGTGGCCGAAGTGCGCGGCCTGCTGTACGCGCGGTTGGCGCCGTTGGCCAATCGCTGGAACGCCATGCTGGGTCTGGCGGCGCGTTATCCCGCCGAACACGAGGCCTACCTGACTGAATGCCATCAGGCCGGCCAGCGGCGGCCAACGCCGCTGCTGTTGCGTTACACGGAGGGGGATTACAACTGCCTGCATCAGGATCTGTACGGCGAACGGGTGTTTCCGCTGCAGGTAGCGTTTTTGCTCTCCGCCCCTGAACGGGATTTCACCGGCGGCGAGTTTGTGCTGACCGAGCAGCGGCCGCGGATGCAGAGCCGGCCGGAGGTGGTGCCCTTGCAGCAGGGCGACGCGGTGGTGTTCGCGGTGCATCATCGGCCGGTGGCGGGGGCGAGAGGCTACTATCGGGTCAATCTGCGCCACGGCGTCAGCCGGATACGCACCGGCCAACGCCACACGCTAGGGGTGATCTTTCACGACGCGTTATAGCTTGCGCGCCAGCAGGGTGGCGAAGTGCAGCGAGATGCGGTTGCCGGCGGCGTCGGTCTTGTGCAGTTGCCCGACGTCCTCGTTGTACTTGAGGATCTGCCAGTCGCGGTAATAGTGCTTCAGCTCGCCCGGCTTGAAGGTGAACGGGAACGGCAGCGGGCAGGGATAATCTTCGGTATCCATCGCCGCCACGATCAGATTATGGCCGCCGGGCACGGTGCTGTCCTGCATGTCTTGCACGATATACGGGATCTGCTGGCGCTCAAGGAACATCAACACCACGGTGGACAGGATGAAGTCGTACTCGCCGCTGAAGCGGTGAGTATTGAGATCCTGCACCCCGGCGCTCAGGCGGGTCAGCTGCTCGGCGTCGATGATCTGATTGAGGCGAGCTATCGACGGCGCGTGCTTGTCCCAGGCGGTGACGTCGAAACCTTTCAGATTGAGATAGAGCGAATTGCGGCCGCCGCCGCAGCCCAGATCCAGCGCCTTGCCCGGTGCGATGCGCGCCGCCGCCTCAACCACTTCCGAGTGGGTGCGCGTCAGTTCGTATTTCTTGTGGTAGTAATCTTCCGGCGTGCAGTAGAACGCCAGCCGGCAGGTCATGTCGTCCGAGAAGGAAACGATGCGATGCCACTGCTGCGGTTCGATAAACGGCGGCTGGCTTTCGGGGCTAAACTGCCAGGTCTCGGTGGTGGCGCCGTCTTCGGTCATCATGGCGAACGTCAGGTTGCCGCTCAGCACGGTGAGCTTCGCCCAGGTGCCGCTCTGGGTGTTGTGGCGCTGGCGAAAGGCTTCCGGCAGTGTGTCGCTGTTCCATTCCGGCAGGGTTTTATAGCAAAGCAGCTGCTGCTCCATAGGGGGGCTCCTCTGGCTGGGCAAACAAAGTGATTTATATGATGTATATAAAATACATCTTTATCGATCGTTTGAACATAGCGGCCTGACGGAAAGGCGCGGCGATATATTTATACTGGATTGTGCGCGGCGGCTGGGCTAATTTCAGTGCTGTTCATGTCATCACGTTCAGGGAAAAGATGCCGATATCTCGTTTATTCCACCCGATGCCCTTCCGTTTGCTGAGCCTGGCCGCGCTGCTGGCGCTGGCGGGCTGTACCAGCAAAACCACCACCACGGTGCCGGCGGCGCGCCCCGCCGACGTCAAAGCCCGACTGATGACGCTGATCCCGGCCAACGCCGGCGATCGTCAGGGCTGGGCCACCGATATTACCGCCGCCTTTGCCGCCCAGGGCATCGAACCGAGCGATGAGAACCTGTGTTCGGTGCTGGCGGTGACCGAACAAGAGTCGACGTTCCAGGCTAACCCGCAGGTGCCGGGGCTGCCGAAGATCGCCTGGAAAGAGATCGACCGCCGCGCCGATCAGATGCACATCCCGAACTTTTTGGTGCATACCGCGTTGAAGATCTCGTCGTCGAACGGCCAGAGCTACAGCGAGCGCCTGGATAAGGTGCGCACCGAAAAGGATCTGAGCGATATCTTCGATGACATGATCGACCGCGTGCCGATGGGGCAGAAGCTGTTCGGTCATTTGAACCCGGTTCATACCGGCGGCCCGATGCAGGTGAGCATCGCCTTCGCCGAGGCGCACGCCAAAGGGTATCCTTATCCGGTCGACGGCTCGATTCGCCGCGAAGTTTTCAGCCGGCGCGGCGGCATGTACTTCGGCATTATGCATTTGCTGGGATACCCGGCCGATTACAGCCGGCCGATTTACCGCTTTGCCGACTTCAACGCCGGCTGGTACGCCAGCCGCAACGCGGCGTTCCAAAACGCGGTCAGCCGGGCGAGCGCCATTCCGCTGGCGCTGGACGGCGATCTGATCGACTTCAGCAGCGACAAGCCCGGCTCGACCGAGCTGGCGGTGCGCACGCTCGGCAAGCGCCTGAACATGAGCGACAGCGCCATTCGCCGGGCGCTTGAGAAAGGCGATACGGCTGACTTTGCCGATACCGACCTGTATAAGAAGGTCTTTGCGTTGGCGGGCGGCAAGCTGCCGCGTGAGATGCTGCCGGGCATTCAGCTGGAAAGCCCGAAAATCACCCGCAAGCTGACCACCGCCTGGTTCGCCAAGCGGGTGGATGAACGCCGCCAGCGTTGCATGGCGCGCGCCGGCGGGTAACGGCATGAAAAACGCCGCCGGCGGCCTGAACCACCGGCGGCGCGATCATCGCGCCTCAGGCGCTGCGGCGCGGGTTGGTCAGGCCGAAGTTAAAGCTGTTGCAGCGGTTACAGAACTCTTTCATCACCGGCGGCGTGTCCATCATCGGCACTTTCACCTCGATAAACGCCAGCCGATCCTGCCGCGAGGCGTGTTCCAGGGCCATTTCCAACTGTTGTGTGGTTTCCACCGCCACGCTGAACGGCTGCGCCTGGGTATTCAATACCGCCGGCAGTTTGGCGTAGTCCCACGGGCTGATGTCGTTGTAGGACGAGTTTTCGCCGAGGATATAGCGTTCGATGGTGTAACCGTCATTGTTGATCAGGAAGATGATCGGTTTTTGTTCACAGCGCAGCAGGGTGGACACTTCCTGCGCGGTGAGCTGGAAGGAGCCGTCGCCGATGAACAGCAGGTGACGGCGCTCAGGGGCCGCCATCAGGGTGCCGAGCAGCGCCGGCAGGGTATAACCGATCGAGCCCCAAATCGGTTGGTTGACCACCTTGACGCCGCCCGGCATGCGCATGCCGCCGATGGCCGCGCCGGAGGTGCCGTTTTCCACCACCACCACGTCATCCGCCCGGATGAAGCGTTGGATGCGCCGCCACAGATAGGCCTGGTCGATAGGCGCGTCGCTCGGCGTCGCCAGCTTGTCACGCGGATCGGCCAGCGGTGATAAAAGCTGCGCCGGCGCGTCTTCGCTCAGATCCAGCAGCGCCTGCAGCAGATCCGCCGTCGCTACCGCCGGGTAGGAGGTGTTGTCCAACGTCATCGAGAACGGCTGAATATCCACCTGAGCGGCGGCGGGAATTTGCTGCGAGAAATAGCCGGTGGTGGAGTCCACCAGACGCACGCCGAAACTCAGCACGCAGTCTGAGTGGGCCATGCGTTCATACAATTCGGGGCGCGACAGGTTGCCGCTGTAGCCGCCCATCCAGCCGGCGGTGTTTTCCGGGATAATGCATTTGGCGGTTGGCATGTTGGTCAGCGGTATGGCGAAGCGGTGAGCGACATCGATAACCAACTGCTGCAACTGGTAGCGATCCACCATTTGGTCGACCAATATGATCGGGCGCTGCGCGCGCTTTATTTTGGTTAACAGCGCCATTGCTGCCAATTGCACATTGTATTTATCGCTCGCCGGCAATTGCGGCGCTGCTGCGGCTGCGGTGATTTCAATTTCGACGTCGCAAATATCAGACGGCAGCTGTAAATACACCGGTTTCTTCTCTATCCAGGCGCGAGAAATAACGCGTGGAATTTCCTGCGCGGCATTTTCCGGCGTGATAAGAGCCTGAGCGACGGTGAATTGTTTAAAGCAGTTCATGACGTTGTCGAAATTGCCGTCGCCCAGGGTATGGTGCAATAGCTGATGATTCTTCATCGCGTGCAGCGGCGGCGTGCCGGCGATGCAGACCACCGGCGAAGATTCGGCATAGGCCCCGGCGATGCCGGACAGCGCGGCCAGATCGCCGACGCCGTAGGTGACGATCAGCGCGCCGGCGCCTTTCATCCGTGCGTAGCCGTCGGCGGCGTAGGAGGCGTTCAATTCATTGCAGTTGCCGATAAACGCCAGCCGTTCGTCGCTTTCCAACAGCTCCAGCAGGCTGAGGTTATAGTCGCCGGGCACGCCGTAAATACGATCGACGTTCAGGGCGTGAAGCTGTTGCAGAATGAATGACCCGATAGTTATTTTCATTGATTGCTCCGGATTATTTATCTTTATTTTGTCAGGCGAAAATCAGCAAAAATAAATTGCTGGCGATGTTGTGTCGTTAGCATTAACAGTTATTTAAAGTGTCGGCTTGTTCAAGATAGGAGGAGCGGCCGAGGAAGAGGCGGTTTGTATTCGGCGCTTTACGCGATGGGTTTGTCCATAAATAGTGTGGCTATTGTGCATTAGGGCGGGGCGGTATTTTTCGTTGACGGCATATCGGCAGAAAAACGGCGGCGGATTGGTATTTATCATGATGCAGGGCGAATCATCCGGTACTTTTGAAGCCGTGTTAAATCCCATTGAGCGGTGCAACGTTTTTGCCTGAGAAAGAAAAGCACAACTTCATGTAAAGGTGCATTTTGGTGATCCGCCGCACGCTTATTTAAAGAAACCTTCCAGTAACCAATTAAAAACAAAAAATTAACAATTAGGTTTTTTTATTCGGTCATGGTTGTCAGTTTTGCTTTACAGATGCCGCAATGCGCGCCGCGTCGGGCCGGTGTAAAAATGGGCCGTCACGGGCGTTAATATAACGTGGCGGTCATCACATTCTGTGGGAAGTGATACGTAAACTTTTCTCTACGTGTGCACGGATGGCGTATACCTACCAGAGGGGATCATATCCCATCAGTGCTGGCCTGAGAGGGGGAAGTGTGATGAAAGGCTATCGGCATATTTTGGTACTGATTCATAACGAGCGTGATGGGCTGCCGTTGCTGAGTCAAGCGGCGGCGATGGTGCGCGGGCAGCCAATCGCCCTCACTGTAGGCCATCTTAACGCCGACTATGCGGAGCTGGAGTACGGCAGCGATGCGTTAATCAAGGATCGCCAGGCGCAGGAAGTGATCGCCGCCAAGGCGATGCTGAGCCGGTTGGTGAGCGCCGTCGATGTGCCGGTCGCGGTCAAGGAGATTGTCACCATAAGGCGCTTTAAGGACGTGAGCGATTTTATTCACCAGGCCGGCATCGATCTGGTGGTGGTCGGGCACCAAAACCGCCTGTTCGGCCTCTATTCCTCTTATTCCCTGGCGTTTGTGAACCGTCTCGATGTCGATGTGTTGGTCAAGCACCTTGCTCGCGAGTCGCGTGCGACAAAGCGGACTTTTCCCACGGTTTTGCCGCCCGAAAGGCGATAGCATGCGGATATCGGTACGGTCTGTCATGAGTTATTGGGAATTTTCCGGCGCTAAACTTAACCAAAGCACAACGGGCGTTGGATAAATTAGATACGGCTTGATCTTGCCCGGGCTATCGGTAAAAATCTGCGGCCGTATTTTTACAGGAGCTTTACGATGTTTCTAAAACGGACTCTTTTGGCGTGTTCTCTGGCGTTGATATTTCCTGCACTGCCTTCTTACGCTGAGGTTGGTGCAGAAAGTGGCAATGCCGCACAGGCTGAAAAACCGGGTTTATGGCAGCGTTTTACCGATAACGTGGCGGAGACCTGGAACAACTCGCCTAACCACGATCTCTATATCCCGGCCATCACCTGGCACAACCGTTGGACTTATGATGATGAGCATATCGATAAGTACAACGAACGCCCGTGGGGCGCCGGTTACGGCATCTCCCGCTACGACAGCGACGGTGACTGGCACGGCATCTACATCATGGCGTTCAAGGACTCCTTCAACAAATGGGAGCCGATCGGCGGTTACGCCTACGAGAAGATCTGGCGCCCGCTGGATGACAAGGATTTTCGCCTGGGGCTGGGCTTCACCGCCAGCGTCACCGCGCGCGACAACTGGAATTACATCCCTATCCCGGCGCCGCTGCCGCTGGCCTCTATCGGCTATCAGCGGCTGACGTTCCAGGCGACCTACATTCCCGGCACCTATAACAACGGCAACGTGTTCTTCGCCTGGCTGCGCTGGCAGTTCTAAACTTCCTGAATTCCGAAAAACGGCGCGGCGGCGAGATAAAAGGAACTTGTCGCCGCAGGCGGCGTCGGAGAGGTATCCCGGCGCGCTGCGCCGATTGCATGCCGTTATGACAGGAGTTTCACCACTATGATCACCAAACATCGTTTATTGCTGGCTTTGGCGCTGTCCGCGACCCTGGCCAGCGGCGCCACCCAGGCCGCCGGGCTGATGGATTCCCTCAGCAGCGCGGCGGGCGAACTGAGCAAGTCGGGCGGCGACAGCAGCGGTGGCATGTCGCTCTCCTCGTTGACCGGCCTGCTGAACGGCGGCGACAAGGCGTTGAGCTCCAGCAGCATGACCAATGCCGCCGGTATCCTGCAGTACTGCGTGAAAAACAACGTGCTGTCGGCTAACGGTGCCGAAGGGGTGAAAGATCAGCTGCTCAGCAAGCTGGGCATCACCAGCACCGAAAACGCCAAGAGCCAGGATTATCAGCAGGGCCTGGGCGGCTTGCTGCAGACCGGCGAAGGCAAGAGCCTGGATCTGAACAGCCTGGGCACCTCGCAGATCACCGAGAAGGTGAAGCAAAAAGCCTGCGATCTGGTGCTGAAACAGGGCAAATCCTTTATTTCATGATCAAAGAACGGCGGAGCGCTCCGCCGTTCGTTTTTGTATAAGCTGGAAAAATGAAAAAAACGTTGATGCTTTCCCTGTTGGCAGGGATGACGATGTTGCAGGGGTGTTCCGTGAAATCCAACGATGCGCCGCCACCGCCGCAGGTGAAACCGATCGGCATGGCGAACCCGGCCGACGTGTACTGCACCCAAATCGGCGGCAAGCTGAACGCCAAAGAGAATGCGGCAGGCCAGTATTCCACCTGTACCTTACCGAGTGGGCAGGAAATTGAAAGCTGGGAACTGTTCCGCCGCGATCATCCGGTGAAAAAGTAACCCTATGCGGCGCCGGCTCTGCTGCCCGGCGCTCGATCAGAATTGGCGATCGCCTATCGGCTGCAGCTGCAGGCTGCCGTCCTTCTGCAGCGTCAGCGGCATGCGCCAATCACGCTGTTTATCCAGGTTGAACGGCCGGGAGCGGAACATGCAGCCGGTCTTGATATTCTTGATTTTCATCACGTGTTCCGCGTTCGCATTGATTTTCACCTCGAAGCTGCCGGCGGGCGGAATAAAGACTTCCGCCAGCTGTTGCGGCGCCGCTGGCGTTTCCAGCTTGACCAGCACCGCGAAATCGTTGCCCTGATTATCCAACGTCAGCCGATGCAGGCCGGATGCGGGCAGGCGCGTTGGCTGATGCAGATAACCCGCTGAGGCGGGCCACGGCTGCCCGGCATTGTCATGCAGCGGCCCGCCGCACTGTTCGCGCGCCTCCCGCAGCGGCATTTCGCGCTTGATGGCGCGATTGTAATCGGCGGGGGCGGCGAGACTGAACTCGTCGTCATATTGGTGGGCGCGCAGATAGCGCTTGGCGCCGAGCACCCCAACGGCGACCAGCATGAAGAACAAAAATATCCTCAGGCGATTTTTGAAAATCAGCCCGAACAGCTTCCCGGGGAGTTGAAACAGCCACCTTGCGATCGTCAATAACATCGTTTCCCTTAGCGTCCAAGCCGTTACGTCTGCGGTAACTTCGCTTGCCTCAGTATAGCCAACATCCCGCAGGCGAAAATCCTGCCCGGCGATTTTTCTTCCGCCCTGGATTGTACGTTTTTGTTTGTTTGTGTACATTTGTGATCACTTTAGCGTCACCGGATTGACATGATGTCCAAACTGTTACCGAATGAGCGTCACCAGGCCATTCTTGACACGCTCCGCCAACAGGGGCGGGTGCTGGCCCTGGAGATGGCGCAGCGGCTGAACACCACCGAAGCGACCATCCGCCGCGATCTGCGCCAGCTGGCGGCGCAAAACCTGTGCAAGCGCATCTATGGCGGCGCGTTGGCGCCGACGCCGGCCGAGGGGCCCGTTGCGGCGCGCATTGCGCTCAGCGGTGACGAGAAGCTGGCGCTGGCGCAGACCGCGCTGGGGGTGATCGGTGAAGAACAGCTGATCTTCCTCGACGCCGGCAGCACCCACCTGTATCTGGCGGATCTGTTGCCGCGCGACCGGCGTTTGACGGTGGTGACCAATGCATTGAGCATCGCCGGCAAAATGCTGGAGCGGCCGGGGATCCGCACCATCCTGATCGGCGGCGAGTTGGATGCGCAGGTCGGCGGCTGCGTGGACGCCAAGGCCGCGGAAGAGATCGACGGTTTCCATTTCGATTTGGTGTTTACCGGCATCTGCGCCTACGACCCGGCCGGCGGCTTCTCCGCGCTGAGCTACCAGGACGCCACCTTCAAAAAGCGGCTGTTGACGCGCGCCGGCAGCGTGGCGGTGCTGTGCACCCGCGACAAGCTCAATACCTACGCCCCTTACCCCTTCCTGCCCGCCGGGCGGGTGGATCATCTGGTGACGGCGCGCGGCGCGCACCCGCAGCTTGAGCTGCAGGTGGCGCAGGGCGGCGGCCAGGTTTGGCACAGCGATTTACCGACCGGAGAATGATGATGAAAATAGCCCATGTTGCCCTGTGGACCCGTGACATCGACGCGCAGCTGGCATTTTGGCAGCGCTATTTCAATGGTGCCGCGGGGGAGGAGTATGTCAGCCGCAACCGGCCGGGGTTCGTTTCCCGCTTCGTCAGCCTGGCGGCCGGGCCGTCGCTGGAGATCATGCGCGTGCCGACGTTGCTGCCGGCGCAGGAGCAGGAGGAGCGGGTCGGTTGGGCGCACATCGCGCTGTCGCTCGGGGATGAGCGGCAGGTCGATCGGTTGGCGCAGCGCGCGCAGCAGGAGGGCATTTTGCTGTCCGCGCCGCGCTGGACCGGCGACGGCTTCTACGAGGCCGTCATTCGCGATCCAGACGGCAACGCGATCGAAATCACCGCCTGATCACTCTTCTTCAATGCTGGCGAATTGCTCGCCCAGATAGTCGAGCAGCAGCCGCACCGCCGGCAGCAGGCCGCGGCGCGACGGGTAAACCGCATGCACCACGCCGCCCTGCGGCTGCCAGCCCGGCAACAGTTGCACCAGCTCGCCGCGCAGCATGTCGTCGCGCATCATCATCGCCGGCAGTTGGACGATGCCGGCGCCGGCGATGGCGGCGGTGCGCAGCATCAGCATGTCGTCGGTGACCAGTCGCGGCGTGTGCTCCCACTCCACCCGTTCACCCTGCGGGCCGGTCAGCCGCCATTGGTGCTGACCGCGCGCGGGGCCGAGATCGAGCGTCGGGTATTTACGCAGGTCTTCCGGCGTGTGCGCCGGCCCGAGGGTGCGCACCAGCGCCGGGCTGGCGGCGACGCACCAGGTGCGCTGCGCCAGGATTTTCAGCACCAGATCGCTGTCCTCCAGCGGCGGCGGCCGCACGCGGATCGCCAGATCCAACCCTTCCCCCACCACGTCCACCCGGCGGTTGGTGGCCTCCAGATGCACCGTCACCTTGGGATAATCGGCCATAAAGGCCGCCACCATGCTGCCGACGCGGGTGTGCAGGATCGCCACCGGGCAGGACATGCGCACCGTGCCGCAGGGCTCGGCACGCGTCTGCTCGATCGCCTGCTGCGCCGCTTCCGCTTCCACCAGCATTGCCTTGCAGTGCGCGTAATAGGTTTGGCCGACCTCGGTCACCGAGAAGCGCCGCGTCGAGCGCTGGATCAGGCGCACGCCCAACCGCTCCTCCAGCAGCGCCACGCGGCGGCTGAGCTTGGATTTGGGAATGCCCAGCGCCCGGCCGGCGGGGGCGAATCCCTGGTGATCGACCACGCTGGCGAAGAAAAACAGATCGTTCAGATCGGTCAGCATCGTATCCCTTATCGTTCTATCAGTAGAACGCTGAGTGTACATCTTGCCTACTACTGCAGCAAACCCCGGCGGATTAAACTTCTGACATCAACTTAAGGCCGTGAGGTCTGAAACGGGAGTTCAAGATGAAAAAAATCCTCGGTATTCACAACAGCCCGGAAGCACACTGGGTCGGTAACGGTTTCCTGGTGAATTCGCTGTTCTCTTATAACGATTTGGGGGCGGAAATGAGCCCGTTCCTGCTGCTGGATCACGCGGCGCCGACCAAATTCCGTTCCGCCTCCGGCACCCGTGGCGTGGGTCAGCACCCGCATCGCGGGTTTGAAACGGTGACCATCGTCTATCAGGGCGAAGTGGAACACCGTGACTCGACCGGCAGCGGTGGGGTGATTGGCCCCGGCGACGTCCAGTGGATGACCGCCGCCTCCGGCATCCTGCACGAAGAGTTCCATTCGCGGGACTTCTCGCGCAACGGCGGCACCATGGAAATGGTGCAGCTGTGGGTCAACCTGCCGGCCAAGGACAAAATGGCCGAGCCGGGTTACCAGACGCTGCTGAACGCCGATATTCCGGTGGTTCCGCTGGCGGACGGCGCAGGGCAGGTGCGGGTGATCGCCGGTGACTTCGGCGGCCATGCCGGCCCGGCGCGCACTTTCAGCCCGCTCAACGTGTGGGATATGAAGCTGAATGCCGGCCATACCACCACGCTGACGGTGAAAGAAGGCCATACGCTGGCGCTGGTGATGCTGCACGGCGCGATCCTGGTTAACGGCGAAGACGTGGTGCGCGAAACCCAGATGGTGCGTTTCGACCGGGCGGGGGATTCGATCACTATCGAAGCCAACAACGACGTCGCGCTGTTGGTGCTGAGCGGCGAACCGATCGATGAGCCTATCGTCGGCTACGGCCCGTTCGTCATGAACAGCGAAGCGGAAATCCAGCAGGCGTTCCGCGATTTCAACGGCGGCAAGTTCGGCAGCATGAACGCCGAAGCGAGCGCCGGTTGAACCTTGGCATCTGGGGCGGGAAGTGTTCTCGGTTCCAGATGCCACACTTAAACCTCAACGCCCCGCCACACCGGCGGGGCATTTCATCCGCAACATCAAACCCCACAGGAGTAAAACCATGACTGCAAATTACAAACGCCTCGACAAAGATCAGGCCGCCGTATTGCTGGTGGATCATCAGGCAGGGCTGCTTTCGCTGGTGCGCGACATCGATCCCGATCGGTTTAAAAACAACGTGCTGGCGCTGGGTGATTTAGCGAAGTATTTCAACCTGCCGACCATTCTGACCACCAGTTTTGAAAACGGCCCCAACGGCCCGCTGGTGCCGGAACTGAAAGCCCAATTCCCCGATGCTCCCTTCATTCCGCGCCCTGGCCAGATCAACGCCTGGGACAACGACGACTTCGTCAAAGCGGTAAAAGCCACCGGCCGCAAGCAGCTGATCATTGCCGGCGTGGTGACCGAAGTGTGCGTGGCATTCCCGGCGCTGTCTGCGCTCAATGAAGGGTTCGAAGTGTTTGTGGTGACCGACGCCTCCGGCACCTTCAATGAACTGACCCGTCAGTCGGCCTGGAGCCGCATGGAAGCCGCCGGCGCGCAGTTGATGACCTGGTTCGGCGTCGCCTGCGAACTGCACCGCGACTGGCGCAACGATATCGAAGGCCTGGGCACGCTGTTCTCCAACCATATTCCGGACTACCGCAATCTGATGACCAGCTACAACACGCTGACCAACGGTAAGTAACGCGACGGCCCTTTACTCAACCTTTCGCCTTTCATCACGTTAGACGCGGGATGTAAGCAAAGCGCAGCGGGGCGAAAAGGTAGCGAAAAGCGGCTTTCTCATTGGCCGGGGGCGGGGTAGCGTAATCCCGAACCCGGCAAATGAGGCTAATTCAATGAAACAAGCAATCAAGATCCTGGCGCTGCCCTGCATGGGCATGGCGCTATTGTTCAGCGCGAGCGCGATGTCGGCGCCTGAGAAGCCTGCGGCCAACGCGTTGCCACCTTTGGTGGATGCGCCGATGCGCATGCCGCCTTTCCCGGGCGGACACCCGCCCAAGCCGGGGTTCTGCCACGGCGGCGAGCTGTTCTGCGCCACCTCGGCCAGCGACAATCCGGTGGAAACCATCAACAAACTGACGGCGGTGATCCCGGCCGGCAGCGCCAAACACTATGAAGTGCGCATCGCGGTGGTGGCCGTGCCTGACGCACCGCCTGCACCTTAACGGGCCCTGTCATCCCGCTCTGGCCTGGGCGCGCCAGGCGCGTTAGGCTAAGGAGAGCGTTTTTCGGGAGGCGGGATGACCCCTTTATCACAGCTGCCTTATCTCCAGCCCGGCGATCGCGTGCTGTTGTTCGACGGCGAATGCAACCTGTGTCATGGGCTGGTGAGATACCTTGTTCGCGCCGATCGGCAGCGGCGCATTCTGTTGGCGACGGTGCAATCCGTCGAAGGGCAGGCGATCCTGCAGGCGCTTGGATTGCCGACCGACCGTTTCGATTCCGTGGTCTATGTGGAACAGGGGCGCTGTTGGCTGCGTTCGGCGGCGTTGTTTCAGGCGCTGCGCCAAGTGGGGTGGCCGTACCGCGCGCTGGCGCTGGCGCGTTGCCTGCCGCCGCGACTGGCGGACAAGATCTACGATGCGGTCGCCGGCAATCGCTACCGTCTGTTTGGCCGCAACGACGGCAGCGGCCTGCCGGGTGCCGATCAGCCCGGGCGCTATCTGTCTCGGCGGCGGGAGCCGCCGGCCTGAGCTTTACGCTTCTTTACCATCCAACCGCTTGAAATATCAGCACTCCAGCTCCATATAATGGGTCATTCAGCCAACAAGGAGCGCGTATGGGAATCAGTGAAGAAGAGCACATCCGCCGTTTGACCCAAGAGAAAAACGACATGGGCAATACGGCGAAATGGGTGGCGATCGTTTCCGCCGTCTACTTTGCCTTGATGGTGTTTTACGGCCACCCGACCGGCGTGTTGGCGATGTCGGGCGCGGTGTTCATCGTGTCGACCACCACCTGGCTGAAAAAGCGTAAGAAGGTCAAATCTTATCGCATGGCATTGGCCAGAATCAGCGACGATCAGCCCTGATAGTCGCCGCGCTTTAGCGTATACACCAGGCTCGGCGCCGCGCCGGGCACGTCATCCAGTGTATCCACCCGCTGCATGCCGATCTTTTCCAGCACTCGCCACGAAGCCTGATTCTCCGCACGCACAATGGCGGAAATCTCCTCCAGCGCCAATCCGACAAAACCGTATTGCAGCGACGCCCGCGCCATCTCGGTGGCCAATCCCATGCCCCACACGCGGGTGTCGAAGCGATAGCCGAGGTTCACGGTGCGCTGCGCCCCGAGCGGTTTCCGGGACAATCCGCCAAAGCCGATGATCCAATCCGGCCGTTCGCGCAGCGCGATCGCCCAGGAACCGTAACCGTGTTGTTGCCACCCGGAAATCCTCTCTTGCAGCGCCGAGATAGCCTGCGCTTCGCTGGTGAGCGGGCCGGCGGGATTGAAACGCTGGGTTTGCGGATCGCCGAAGATGGCGTAGAAGCGTTCGAGATCCGCCATCACCGGCGGGCGCATCTGCAGGCGTTCGCTGAAAAAAGGGTCTGAAGGAGTAAGGCTCATCATCGTTTCTCCCGGCTGGATAAATGAACAGTGTTCACTGTAGACCAGATTGGTGAAACGGGAAATCCCCCTCTGCGGGTGAGAGGGGGCGAAGGGAATTACAGGAAGGAGTCGTCGTCGTCGCTGTAATCGTCGTCGGCGTAGTCCGTGTCGTCCTGATAGCTGGCGTTCTGGAAGCCGTTGTCCTGGTTGAGGAAGCTGCCGCCATCGCCGTTGTTGAAGGTATCCAGGTTGTTGGAGGCGTCGAAATTGCGCATTGCGCTGTCGTCCAGCGGTGCCGGGGTTTCCTCGATAATATTCACGATTTCCTGCGGCTGAGAATGGCGGAACATGCCGGTCAGCATGTCGGCCAACACCACGCCGCCGGCGACGCCCGCCGCCGTTTGCAAGGCGCCTCCCAGGAAGCCACCGGCGCGCGAAGGCGCCGCCTGCTGCGGTGGGGCATAGGCAGGCTGCTGCTGCGCGTATCCCCCCTGCTGCGCGTTGTTCCAGGCCGCCGTATTTTGCTGCTGCGCCTGATACTGTTCGCGCGGGCTTGGCGTGCGGCTGCCGCCGCCGAACAAACCGGCCAGGAAGCCGCCGCTGCTCTGCTGGCCGTTGGCGGTTTGCTGCAGCTGCGCCACCTGGGCCTCCAGCTCTTTGACCCGCTGATCCATCTGCTTGAGCGCCGCTTCCTGAATGATCATCGCCTGCGCCATGTAATAAGGGGCGGAAGGCTGCTCGCGAATATGCTGGTTGATTTGCTGCTCTGCCTGGAGATCCCGTGGGCCCGTCTTGGTCTCGGCTTCTTTCAGGCGGCCAAACAGACCATCGATAAGGCGTTGTTCTTCGGATTGCATAGGAGTACCTCAGGAGATAAATAACGGTGCTGGATGATCATTATCATCGATATTAATCACCCTAGCGCGTTTACATGAACCAATAAATAAATGGCGGGTAAACTTGCCTATGAATTTGTTACCAATTGCGGCAGCGGGATCAGCATCACCAGCTTCAGACCGGCGTGCTCTGCCGGGTGGAAGGTCAGTTGGCGATAGCGCAGTGCGCCTTGCCGAGAATGCTCGAACGCGCGTTCGCCGCCTTCGCGCGCCATGACGTCATGTTGCTTCCACCAGTGATTAAAGTCTGCGCTGTTGTGCGTCATGTTGCGCACGAAGGCGCGCATCTCTTCGGTATTTTGATGATGGCTGGTCTCGGCGCGAAACTCGGCCACCACGCGGCGAGCGCGTTCCTCCCAATCGCTGACCAGCGTTTTCGCCAATGGGTGGAAGAACATGAAGTGCAGCAGGTTGGGGCTGTTGGCCACATCCAGCCAGCCGCTGAACAGCGCCGCCGCCTGCGGGTTCCAGGCGACGACGTTCCAGGTCACGTCCAGCAGGTAGCAGGGCACCGTCATCTGGTGCACGCTTTGCAGCACCGCGTCGTTGGCGGTTTCGCGGTGTGTTTCCTGCTCGGGGTCGGCGATGCGCGCCAGGGTAAACAGGTAATGGCGTTCGGCCGGGCCGAGCCGCAGCGCCTTGGCGATGCGTGCCAGCGTATAGGGGGAAATGGATACCTCGCGGCCCTGTTCGATCCAGGTATACCAGGTGGCGCTGATGCCGCTGATTTGCGCCAGCTCTTCGCGCCGCAGGCCGCTGGTGCGGCGGCGCGAAGAGCTGGGCAGGCCGAGCATTTCCGGCGTGATGCGTTCGCGGTGCGCCCGCAGGAACGCGCCGAGGGCCTTTGGCCCGGATAAGGCTTCTGATGACATAGCGTGGTACCTATTTATACCAGGATAACTGCTCATATTGTACCCGTATAGTAGCCTGATTATAGTAGCCGAAAGCCTTCAGGCACAGGCGCAAGCCGGATAATAACGGGAGCAAACATGAGCAACAGCAACAGCCATAACAATGCGGTAGACCGGCAGTTCGGCGAGCAGGCCAACGCCTACTTAACCAGCGCGGTGCATGCGCAGGGCAAGGATTTGCAACGCCTTGCACAGTTACTGGAACCGCACGCCGGCGCGCGCCTGCTCGATCTGGGCTGCGGCGCCGGGCATGCCAGCTTCACGGCGGCTGCCAGGGTGGCGCAGGTGGTGGCCTACGATCTGTCGGCGCAAATGTTGGCGGTGGTGAAGCAGGCGGCGGCGGAAAAAGGCCTGAATAACATTCAGCAGCAGCAGGGCGTGGCGGAGTCTTTACCGTTTGAAGATGCCAGCTTCGATCTGGTGATCAGCCGCTATTCGGCGCACCACTGGCACGACGTCGGCCAGGCGCTGCGCGAGGTCAGGCGGGTACTCAAACCGGGCGGCAGCGCGATCTTTATGGACGTGGTCTCGCCGGGGCATCCGCTGCTGGATATCTACCTGCAAACCGTGGAAGTGCTGCGCGACACCTCGCACGTGCGCAACTATGCGCCGGGCGAGTGGCTGACGTTACTGACCGAGGCCGGGCTGATGGTACGCGAAGTGACGGCGGATCGATTGATGCTGGAGTTCGGCAGTTGGGTGGCGCGTATGCGCACGCCGGCGCATTTCGTCACCGCGATCCGCGCGCTGCAGCAAAGCGTGTCGGAAGAGGTGGCGGCGCATTTCGCCATTCAGCCGGACGGCTCCTTTACCAGCGACATCATGATGTTTGAAGTGACGAAGGGCTGAAAGCAACGGGGCAGCCGATGAAGGCTGCCCCGTGAAACGCGATTGACTGCGATACGCTTATTTTTTGTCTTCCAGCAGGCAGCGGTAGATCAGGCCGCCGATAATGCCGCCGACCAGTGGCACCAGCCAGAAGACCCACAGCTGCTGCAGCGCCCAGGTGCCCTGGAAGATCGCTACGCCGGTGCTGCGCGCCGGGTTGACGGAGGTGTTGGTCACCGGGATGCTGATCAGGTGGATCAGCGTCAGCGTCAGGCCGATCGCCAGCGGGGCAAAGCCTGCCGGCGCGCGCTTGTCGGTCACGCCGTGAATAACGATCAGGAAGAAGGCGGTCAGTACCAGCTCAATCACGATCGCGGCTTGCAGAGAATAACCGCCCGGTGAGTGTTCGCCGTAACCGTTGGAGGCGAAGCCGCCTGCGGTGGCGTCGAAACCGGCTTTGCCGCTGGCGATCAAATACAGCACCGCCGCTGCGGCGATACCGCCGATGACCTGAGCGATAACGTAAGGAATAACGTCTTTCGCCGCGAAACGGCCGCCGGCGAATAAGCCGACGGTGACGGCCGGGTTAAAATGCCCGCCGGAAATATGGCCGACGGCATAGGCCATCGTCACCACGGTCAGACCGAAAGCGAGCGCGACGCCGAGGAAACCAATACCCAGCTGTGGGAATGCCGCTGCCAATACTGCGCTACCACAACCACCAAACACCAACCAAAATGTGCCAAAAAATTCAGCAAAAAGTCGCTTTGACATAGATTCCATCCTGCGGAATAGACTAACGGGCGTTAGCACTAAAAACTATAGAACAGCTTTTTGAGTTCATGCAGATATTCTATAGAATTTTCTTAATGCACCTTGAATAACGGCGGTATTAAATCTCCGGTATTTTATTTTGTCTATGAGAAAAACACCGTTTTTCCACGTGCCGACGCGCGTTTGCCGATTTTTTTATCTTTGCTATAAGAATTTACCCTAAGCAAAATGGCGGGCTATTTTCGGGTGGTTTTTTCCAGCGGTTTTATCCATTCAATACGCTCAGGTTAATTGCTAATTTCTATTTGCCAGCCAACCTTATTGCTTGTTTTACATTTGACGAAGCGCCTGTTGTCATCTAAGTGTCATGCTAAATTAATATCTTCTTCTGCCTGATAACGCTTCATTCAACCTCGGGTAAAAAACATGAGAATAAAATCGCTCTCCCTGCTGTTGGCTTCGCTGTTTCCGGTATTCACCTACGCTGCAGATATTGAGGTGGCGCGTTATGTGGTCGGCTTCCCCGGCGGGGAACGCGTCGCCTATCAGGGGGCGTTCGCCAGGCATTTCCCGCAGGGGTTGCCGGTGGGGATCGGCTCAGGGCTGTCGTTCAATCGCAAGCAGGGCGACGATCTGGTGCTGACGACGCTGACCGATCGCGGCCCGAATGCTGATGCCCCTGCGGTGGGCAAGCAAGAAGCCAAGATTTTCGCCAATCCGCAATTCACGCCTCTGTTGATGGACATTCGTATCGGCGGCGGCAAGGCCGTGGCCGAGAATGCGCGGCCCTTGCATGACGAAAAAGGGCCGATTAGCGGGCTGCCGCTGCCGAGCGAGCTGATTGGTTCCACGAACGAAGTGGCGTTGAACGACGCGCTGCAACCGCTGTCCGGCGATCGCCGTGGGTTGGATACCGAAGGTATCATCGGTGACGGCAACGGCGGCTATTGGCTGTGTGACGAGTATGGCCCGTTTCTGATCCATGTCGACGACAAAGGCAAAATTCTCGCCAAATATGGCCCAACGCCGCAGGCCGGCGAGCAGGCGGTGGCGAGCGGTTTGCCGAACATCCTGAAGTGGCGTCAGCCCAACCGCGGTTTTGAAGGATTGACCCGGATGCCGGACGGGCGCATTCTGGCGGCGGTGCAGAGCACGCTGGATGTCGATGGCAAAAGCAAAAACAAGGCGCAGTTTACCCGGCTGGTGAGCTTCGATCCGCGCAGTGGCAAAACCGCCATGTACGGCTATCCCATCGATATCGACCGCTATAAAAAAGCCAAGGACGCCAAAATTGGCGATGTCGTGGCGTTGGACAACCAGCGCATCCTGTTGATTGAACAGGGAACCGATAAAGATAAGACGATGATCAACAAGATCTATCTGGTGGATCTCGCGCAGGCCAGCGATCTGAGTACGTTTGACGGCCAGGGTAAAGCGCTGGAGTTCGACGATGCGCAAGAGCTGGCTAAACGCGGCGTGAAGCTGGCGCAGAAACGGGAAGTGGCGGATCTGCGCCAGTTGGGCTGGCGCCAGGAGAAAGCGGAAGGGTTGGCGCTGATCGACGATCGCACGCTGGCGGTGATCAATGACAACGATTTCGGCTTGCAGGCGAAGCTGGTGGATGCGTCGCCAAAGAGCAAAAAAATCGGTGACTATCAGCTGGAGAAAGGAGGGCGGTTGAGCCTCGACGGCGACAAAACCGATGCCCGTATCGAATTGCGCCCTCTGGAGCAGCCGGAGTCGCTGAGTGAGCTCTGGGTGCTCACCTTGTCGCAACCCTTGAAGTGATCGAGAGGGGGCGACAGCGCCCCCGTCAGACCGTTGAAAAAGGAGGAAAAAACGTGGTTTTTCCTCCTTTGTGGCCATCAGCCGAAAATCAATAAATTGATTTTCCTTGTTTTTTTATCCGCTGCTCTCTGCAAACCCGGCAATGGCATGAGGTTTGTCATCAATCTCACTGCGGGGGTGGTGACGCCCCCGTTTGCTTCAGGTCTCCGCGTGCCGCTGCGGCGCTCTGCCGCGCGAGATGCTCTCCCACACCGCCACCACCACCATGATCAGCGTCGTCAGGCCATTGACCATCAGCAGATCGGTTAAATAGGCGGCGGGGGCCAATACCGCCAGCGCCAGCAGCCCAACCAGGTGCGACAGCGGGAAGCGGCGATACACCAGCCGTTTGTACAGCGCGTTGGCGAACAGATAAATCGCCGGGCCGAGCAGCAGCACCGCCGCCGTGGCGTGTTGGATGCGGCCGTCGGGATGGGCGATCACCAGCTCGTTGGCCACGGCGCAGACGATGATCGCCCCCACCAGCGCGACGTGCACGTAGTGGAAATAAGCGCCCAGCTGGCCGGGGTTTTCCGCCTGGCTGATGGCGTGGCTGCCGGCTTTGCTGCTGGTGTCGAAGTAAACCCACCACATCGCCAGGCTGCCGAGAAAGGCCACCAGCGAAGCGATGAGCACCGGCAGGCTCCAGCTTTCCATCTCGCTCAGGGTGGCGCCGGTGATCAGAATGGTTTCCCCCAGCGCCACGATCACGAACAGCTGGCAGCGCTCCGCCAGATGGTGGCCTTCGATGGTCCATTCGCTGCTGCTGTCCGAGCGCCCCAGCACCGGCAGGCGAAAACCGAACATCGGCGAGACGTATTCGCACAAGACGGCGATCGCCCACAGTGCCAGGCGAGTATGGCCTTCCGCCAGCCCGCCGGCGATCCAGAAGACGGCGGAGATGCACAGCCAGCCGAGGATGCGGCGAAAGTTTTGTTTCAACGGGTGGCCAGGCGCCAGCAGGCGCAATACCGTGGCGGAGCGGCCGACCTGAATAGCGACATAAAACAGCGCGAAGATCAGGCCGCGCTCGCCAAACGCCTGCGGCAGCGCGGCGGCGGCGAACAGCCCCAGCAGCATGATCGCGAACAGCAGCAGGCGGATCTGGCGGGTATCCGGATTGAACCAGTTGGTGACCCAGGCGATGTATTGCCAGGCCAGCCAGACGGCGAACCACAGCAGCAGGGTTTCCAGCGCGCCGGTCAGCGTCAGGTGATGCAACAGATAGTGGGAAAGTTGGGTCACGGCGAAAACGTAGATCAGATCGAACAGCAGCTCGGAAAATGAGACCGACGCGCCCTGACCGTCACGCACGCGCAGCAGGTTTTGCGACATAAGCGTTCTTCCTTAAAAGGGTAAGCCACAAAATCAGCGTAGCTCAGCGCGCTCCGGCGGGTAAAAAATCTTAAATAGACGCGGCGCGCATGCTTTATCTCGCACCGTCTTTAATTGTTCATCAAATAGGGGTAAGGTGAGGTCTATAAAGTCATTCCCGCCTGAAAATACACACTCACTCTCACTTCCTCCTTATTCTCCTCACAATGATTGATGTTCTTTACGTTGCATGACGTCCGTTTTCATTGGCTAGCGGATAATTAACATCACTGACCACGAGCTAATAAACAAGAACACCTGGAGTCAATCATGAAACTCATCCCAAGCATCGCAGCCGTATTGATCGCCGCCGCTTCTTTCTCCACTTTCGCCGCGCCGCTGTCGTCGGTGAAACAGGTCAACAGCGAGCAGGCCGCCAATCTGCAAAGCATCGGCGTCGTGTCGGTTTCCGGCATTAGCGGCTCACCGCATGATGCCATCACCGCCCTTAAAGAAAAAGCCGCGGCGGACGGCGCCAGCCATTATCGCATTATCGGTCTGGACACCCCCGGGGATTCCAGCAACTGGCGCGGCAATGCGGAAATTTATCGCTAAGCATTGGTTTTTTTACGCTCTGGCCGCGGCAACGCGGCCAATAAAATAAACGGTCGCAATAATTATCTGAATAGTCGGTGTATAAACGACTTATTCTCAGGTCATTATTACGGCCGTTTTTCTTTGCGTGCCGTTGATGAGGTTGCATTTTATTACAACTGTGTCCGCCGCTTTCGGAATCATGTTAATGATTACTTAAGAAATTCGGCCCACATTGAGGGCTTAACCCAAGGAGGCCTCAATGTTAAATGCGACCCGACTGCAACTGATGAATCACTTCGCTTACCTGCAGCAATTTATGGCTTCACCGCGCACCGTCGGTACGCTGGCGCCTTCTTCCCCGTGGCTGTGTCAGGCGATGCTGAATCAGGTTGAATGGACCCGGGCGCTGTCGATCGCGGAACTGGGCGCGGCCGACGGGGTGTTGACCAAACGTATTCTGGGGCGGATGCGCGCCGATGCGGCGCTGGAGGCCTTCGAGATCCAACCCCATTTCGTGCATCGGCTGCGCGGGATTGACGATCGGCGGCTGCAGGTGATGGGCCATTCGGCGACCCGGATGGCCACCGATTACGACGTGGTGTTTTCCTGCCTGCCGCTGCTGTCGATCCCGGTCAGGATCAGCGTGCGCATTCTTCAGCAGGCCCGGCAGCGGCTGCTGGCGCGCAACGGCACGCTGGTGTTGTTCCAATACAGCCACCTGTCGGAAAAATTGCTGTCGCGCTATTTTCACTGGAAGCGCCTGCGGGTAGTGCGCAACTTCCCGCCGGCGCTGGTGTATGTCTGTACGCCGCGTTAGCTACAGCGTTTTCGCCATCACCACCACCTCTTCGTCATGCTGCCGCCGGCGCTCCAGAGGTTGCCAACCCCAGCCGGCGTACAGCGCTTCCGACTTGTCGGTAATGAGATGCAGAACCGAGTGATGGCGTTGCCGCGCCGCCTCGACGATGGCCATTTCAAGACGGTGGGCGATGCCCTTGCGGCGGTGATCGGGATGCACGAAGACGCCGGCCAGCCACGGAGTGAGATCCTGGCGCTGGTGATCGTCGCTGGGCCACAGGCTGGCCATGCCCACCGGGCGATCGCCGTCGATCATCATCAGCGTCAGGTGATCGTCGCTTGGCCGGCTGCATTGGGCGAAACGCAGCTGGGTGCGCGCCAGCGAACCGCCGCGCTGTGAACCCCATTGCCCGAAAGCCCAGGCGGCGCACACATCGGCAAACTGCGGGCACTCCGACAGCGGAATGATGCGTTGAGTCATGGAGGTCTCCCGGTTTTTAGCTGTTTCCCCGTTCTATTTAACCGATTTTCCCGCCATTTTTTTAACTTTTTAAAGCCGTTATTTTAGCGGTTTCACGGTGTTTCACCGCGTGCCCGGCACCGTTTCCCGGATTTCTTTTGGCAATCGCGGCGTGGGATTGCAAGTGCTAATGAGAGTGATTATCATGCGCACACTATTTCCCCCGTTTCGGCTCAATCATGCGCAATTCCCTCATTTTACTGCTGCTTTCCCTGTGGTTCGGCGTGTTCTCCGCCCAGGCGAAGACGGTGACCGATATCACCGGCCGCCAGGTCGCGGTGCCGGACAACCCGCAGCGCATCGTGGTGGGGGAGAGCCGCATGCTGTATACGCTGGCGCTGCTGGAGCCGGGCAACCCGGCGCAGCGCATCGTTGGCTGGCCGGCGGATCTGGCGCGCTTTGATGCGCAAAGCTGGCAGCTGTATACGCAGAAGTTTCCACAGATAGCCCAGATCCCCGTCATCAGCGGCAATAACTTTCGCCAGGTCAACATCGAAAGCCTGCTGCAGCTGAAGCCGGATCTGGTGATCCTGGCGCGCTACGCGCGTGAAGACGGCGACAACGATTTGCTGGTTTCCGCACTGAGCAAGGCCGGCGTGGCGGTGATCTACGTCGATCTGCGCATCGATCTGCTGAACAACACCGTGCCGAGCGTGCGGCTGCTGGGCGACGTGCTCAATCGCCAGCAACGCGCCGAGCAGTTCATCGCGTTTTATCAGCAGCATATGGCGGTGGTTCAGCAACGGCTGGCGGGCTATCAGGGACCGAAGCCCAAAGTGATGCTGCACCTGCATCTGGGGCGGCGTGACACCTGCTGCACCACAGCCGCGCACGGCAATCTCGGCGATCTGCTGACCTTCGCCGGCGGCGACAACATCGCCAACGCCAGCGTCAAAGGGGTGTATGGCGAACTGAACCCGGAAACCATTCTGAGCGCCAATCCCGACGTGTACCTCGCCACCGGCATGGCCGGCCCGCAGGGCAAACGGCTGTCCGATCTGCGCCTCGGGCCGCAGGTCAGCCCACAGGAGGCCGCCGACAGCTTCCGCCGGCTGATCGCCAAACAGCCGATGCTGACCAACCTGCAGGCGGTGAAAAACCACCGCGCCTGGAGCGTCTGGCACAATTTTTACCTCAGCCCGTACCATGTCGTGCTGGTCGAGATGTTCGCCAAAGCGTTTTACCCGGATCTGTTCGCCGACATCAACCCGCAGCAGACCTTCCAACAGCTGTATCAGCAGTTTTTGCCGTTACCTTTTTCAGGGACCTATTGGAGTCAGTTAGATAATGAATAACAACAAGCGCGGCTGGTGGTGCGCATTGCCTTTGGCAGCCTGCGCGACATCGCCGGCGTGGGCGGCGGAAAAAGCCGCGCCGCAGGAAGAGAGCCTGGTGGTGGTCGGCCGCAAAGACGCCGACGGCGTGCAGAGCTATCAGCCGTTGACCAGCGTTACCGGCACCCGCAGCGAAACCAACCTGCTGAACGTGCCGCAGGCGATCGACGTGGTGCCGCAACAGGTGATTACCGATCAGGCGGTCAGCAGCCTGGACGAAGCGCTGTACAACGTCAGCGGCATAACCCAGGCCAACACGCTGGGGGGCACCCAGGACGCGGTAATGAAACGCGGCTTCGGCGACAACCGCGACGGCTCCATTCTGCGCGACGGCGTGCGCTCGGTGCAGGCGCGCAACTTTACGCCGACCACCGAGCGGGTGGAGGTGCTCAAGGGGCCGGCCTCGATGCTGTACGGCATGGGCGAGCCGGGCGGGATGATCAACATGATCACCAAAAAGCCCCAGCTGCAGCAGCATACCCACGTGGAAGGCTGGGGCAGCAGTTTCAACGGCGGCGGTGGCCAGCTCGACGTTACCGGGCCGCTCGGCACGTCGGGGTTTGCCTATCGGATGATCGTCGATCACGATGAAACCGATTACTGGCGCAACTTTGGCCGCAATCGCCAGACGGTGATCGCGCCCTCGCTGATGTGGTACGGCGAGAACACCACCGTGCGGTTGGCCTATGAACATATGGAATATCTGGTGCCGTTCGATCGCGGCACCATTATCGATTCGCGCACCGGCAAACCGGTGAATACGCCGCGCGATCGCCGTTTCGACGAGGCTTATAACGCCACCCGCGGCGATCAGGACAGCGTCACCCTGCAGATCGATCAAACGCTCAATGAGCGCTGGAAAAGCTCGCTGACCTACGCCTACAGCCGCAACAGCTACAGCGACAACCAGGCGCGCGCCACGGCGCTGGACCCGGAGAGCGGCGCATTGAGCCGCCAGGCCGACTCGACCGCCAACGCCGTCAGCCACGCCAACGCGGTGCAGCTGACGCTCAATGGCGACGTGGACTGGGGCAGCATCAACCACCAGATGCTGTTCGGCTTCGATTTTGAAGATAACCGCACCTACCGCGGCGACATGATCCGCGGTAAAAAGAACAAAGATTTCAATATCTATCATCCGGTATACGGCCTGATGCCGCCGTCGACGGCGGTCAGCGCCAAAGACAGCGACCAGCGGGAAAACCTCACCAGCTACGGTTGGTTTATGCAGGATTCCATCCAGCTAACCGATAAATGGCTGCTGATGGGCGGGCTGCGCTACGACGCTTTCGACGTCTATGCCGGCAAGGGGCGGCCGTTCCAGACCAATACCGACAGCTCGGACGGCAAGCTGGTGCCGCGCGCCGGAGTGGTCTACAAGCTGACGCCTTACGTGTCGCTGTACAGCAGCTATACCGAGTCGTTCAAGCCGAACTCTTCCATCGCCACCCAGATTGATTCGCTGCCGCCGGAGCAGGGCAAGTCGTGGGAAGTCGGCGGCAAGCTGGCGCTGCCGAACGGTGTTACCGGCACGTTGGCGCTGTTCGACATCACCAAGCGCAACGTGATGGTCAGTGAGCTGGTGGCGGGCGAAACCGTGACGCGCACCGCCGGGCGCGTGCGTTCGCAGGGCGTGGAGCTGGACGTGGCCGGTAATCTCACCGACTCGCTGAGCCTGATCGGTTCCTATGCGTATACCGACGCACGGGTGGTGGACGATCCGGACAACAAGGGCAAAGAGATGACCAACGTGGCGCGCCACACCGCCTCGCTGTTCCTGACCCAAAACCTGGGCAGCCCGGGTCTCTACAGCGGCGATGAGGTGCGCATTGGCGCCGGCGCGCGCTACGTAGGGCGCCGCCCGGGTGACGCTGCCAACAGTTTCTACCTGGATAACTACACCGTTGCCGATGCGTTCGCCGCTTACACCATGCCGATCAACGGCTATCGGGTGAAATGGCAACTGAACGTGAAGAACCTGTTCGATAAAACCTACTACCCGTCCAGCGGCGGCAATTTGCGCGTGGCGGTGGGGGAACCGCGTGAGGTGGTGCTGCGCGGCAGTGTCGATTTCTAAGCCACGGGCGGTGAAATTTGCTTAAATAACCGCCTCAACGTTAAGGAGAACCCATGAGCCTGCAGATTCGTTTGGCGCAGCAGCGGGATATCGCACATCTGATGGCGGTTGAACGCTCGGCGGCGCAGTTGTTTCGCCAACAGCCGGAATGGCGCTTTATTGCCGAAGGCGAGGTGATGGCCCCGCAGCAGCATGCCGCGTTTATCGCCGAGCGCCGTGAATGGCTTGCGGAAAGCGACAACGGCGAGTGCGCCGGTTTCATCGCCGTGCTGGCTCAGGGGGAAGATTGGCACATCGCCGAATTGTCGGTCGCCGGCACCTGGCAGCGGCAGGGCGTCGGCCGCCGCCTGATCGGCGCGGTGGCGGAAGAAGCCAAACGGCAGGGGGCCGGCCGCCTGACGCTCACCACCTTCATTGAGGTGCCGTGGAATGCGCCTTACTACCGGCGGCTGGGATTCCGGCCGCTTGAGGGCGCGCAGCTCACGGCCGCCTTGCGGCGGCATCTGGATGAGGATCTGGCGCATGGCTTTGCCGTCGGCAGTCGCTGTGCCATGGAATTTACACTATCGTAAATATTGAAATACAGAGCGGGCAGGGTATGATGCTGCCACCACGCCATCGCACCCGCTCGGCATTTTGGTATGCAAAGCACTCAAGTCACCGCATAAGGGACAACCCGTAATGACACAAACCCTGTTCATGATAGGCGCTCGCGGAGCCGGCAAGACCACGGTAGGCCGCGCATTGGCGCTGGCGTTGGGCTATCAATTCGTCGATACCGATCTGTTTATGCAGCAGGCGGCGCAGATGAGCGTGGCGGAAATGGTCGAGCGCGAGGGTTGGCTGGGGTTCCGCCGCCGTGAGACCGTCGCGTTGCAAACCGTGACTAAGCCGTCAACTATAGTTGCCACCGGCGGCGGCGCGATCCTGGCGGAAGAGAATCGTCAGTTTATGCGCCAGCATGGCACCGTTATCTACCTGCGCGCGCCGGCCAGCGTGTTGGCGCAGCGGTTGGAAGAGTACCCGGAAGATGCGCAGCGCCCGACGCTCACCGGCAGGCCGATCGCCGAAGAGATGCGCGAGGTGCTGGCCGCGCGGGAAGCGCTGTATCAGGATGCCGCACATTACGTGATGGACGGCGCCGCCGATCCGCAGCGGGTGGTGGAACAAATCCTCGCGGTGCTGCCGCGTGAGACGGTGAAATAACCTTTTCTTCTCTTCGGGCGCTGTGCGCCCGTTTTTCTATTCCGTTTGCCGAGCGGCCGCAAAGTAGGCCCCGGGCGTGACGCCGAAGCGGCGACGAAAGGCGGCGATGTAGGCGCTGACGTTATCATAGCCGCAGGCGTCGGCCACCTCGCCAACCGCTTTGCCGCGTGATAACCCCTCCAGTGAACGCAATACCCGCACCTGCTGGCGCCACAGCGCGAAGCTGATGCCGGTTTCCTGCAGAAAACGGCGGCTCAGGGTGCGCGGGCTGAGCCCGGCCCAGATGGCCCAGTCGCGCTGGCTGCGCGGGCTGGCGGGATCGTTCAGCAGCGCCCGGGCGATGTTCAGCAACCGGGCGTCCTGCGGCAGCGGCAATTGCAACGGCGCGCGGCTTGCCGCGTGCATTTCGTCCAGCAGCACCTGCAGCAGCCGCCGTTGCGGCGCACTCAGCGGGCCAGCGGGGAACTGCGCGATGCGCTCCACCAGGGCCTGCAACAACGCAGAGGCTGTGAACAGCTGCGGCAGCGGCGGCATCTCCGGCATGCTTTCCATCGGCAGATACAGGCTCCAGCCCGCTACGTCGCCACAGGCCAGCGCCTGATGGGCGCATCCCGGCGGCAGCCAGCCCAGCGTGCCGCCGGTGATCGCCCATTGCCGGCCCGGGAGTTCCATTGCCAGCATGCCGCGCGTCAAGAGATAGATCTGGCCGCCTTCGTGCCGGTGCCAGGGCGTCAGGTGCTTTTTTTCATGCTGAAGGCGTTGGCTGCGGATCTGCGTCATGTTGGCCGTTTAACGTTATTGAAAGTCTTGATGTGGTTATTATGCCATCGCCTGGCCGGGATAGGATCGCCGTTCACCCTATTTCGGAGAAATGTGATGACTCAACTTACCCCGCTGAATCTGGTGCTCGATACGCTGCAGCAGGTGGTCGCCAGCCCGGAGCATCGGCCGACGCACCTCGCCGCCCGTTTCAGCGCAGGCTACCGCCAGCAGGTGGATGGCAAAGTGCTGAATTTCGAGCAGTTTGAGCAGCATATGGCGCTGCTGAAGCGGCAAACTCGCCGCATGACGCTGAGCGTGATCGCGGCGGCGGAGCAGGGCGAGGCGGTGCTGACTCACCATCTGGTCGAGGTGGAAAAGCGCGACGGTTCCCGCTGCCGCGTGCGGGTGTTGGCGCACTTCACCGTGCGTGAAGGGCGTATTTGCGCCTGCGACGAATTGACCGAGCTGTTGACGGGCGCTCCCGGCGATCGCGATCTTGGCTCGCGCGTGTCGGAATGAGGGCGGCTGCTATACTTGCTACTGTGTGAAACACACGGGAGAACGGCATGCGCGAAAATGATCAACCTGCTTATCCACGGAGTGCCCGCGTCGTAGAGGTGTTTCGGGGGGACCCGAACCTGCATCTGCGCCGTTTTGAGGTGCGCACCGACGACATTGAGCCGAATACGCTGCTCAGTGAACATGAAACCGAGCAGGAAGCGCTCGACGCCAAGCACCGCTATGAAGACGAGGCGCTAGAGCACTGACCTGCAGCCCAGCGGAAACCGGCGTCAGGCCGGTTTCCTGTTTATCCCCCCGCGTTAGCACATATTTCCCAGAACAATATTGATAATGATAATCATTTATGTGATTTTTATCGCCCCTATTGGGTGTTTCACTTCTGGGAAAAGAGATGTCCAATTCCGAGTTGCAGGCGCTGTTTCTGCGCCATATGCGGCCGCTGCAAGCCTATTTGAACGCCAAACTGCGCGACCCTCAGCTGGCCGCGGATTTGGCGCAGGAAAGTTTTACCCGCCTTACCGAGCAATATCCGCAGGGTAACATTCTCGATATCGAAGCCTACCTGTATAAAACCGCCAAAAACCTGATGTTCGACCATCTGCGCCAGCAGCAGCGGCGGCAGACCGAAGCGGTCGAAGACGACATTCTGGCGCAGTATCCCTCCGGTGAACCGGCGCTTGAACAACTGGCGATCGATAGCCAATTGCTGCAGCTGTTGCAGCAGGCGCTGGCGGACATGCCGCCGCGCACGCAGCAGATTTTCCGCCTTAACCGGCTCGATGGCCTGACCCAGGCGCAGGTGGCGGCGCAGCTGGGCGTGTCGCTCAGCACGGTGGAAAAACACCTGGCCAGCGCGCTCGAGCGGCTGATGGCGCGGATGGAAGAACAATAATGGCAATTTTTTTACGGGTTTATCCGCGCTCAGACGTCTTAACCTATAACCAGAAAAAACAGAGGTCTATGCCATTATGAAACCGCTAACCGCACAGGCGCGACAGCAGGCGGCCGCCTGGGCCGTGAGCCTGGCCGAAGGGGCGCTGCCGGCCGATCGGCGGCGAGCGTTGGACGCCTGGCTGGCCGCCGATCCGCAGCATCCGGCGGCGCTGCGTCAGGCTCGCCTGCTGTGGACGACGCTGGGACAGCTGCCGCCTGAGCAGCGGCAGGCGTTACAACCGCAGGTGGCGACGCTGAAAACGTCATCCCATCGCAGGTGGCCCCGCTGGGCGGTGGCGGCGGCGGTGGCGATCGCCGTTTCCTTCGGCGTTTATCGCGGGCCGGATCTATGGATTGGCATGCAGGCGGATTACCAAACCGTTCGCGGCGAGGTGCGCGAAGTTGCGTTGCCGGACGGCAGCCGGGTGGCGCTGGACAGCGACAGCGCGATCGCACTGGCGTATTCCGCAGGCGAACGCAAGGTGCGGCTGCTTAGCGGCGCCGCCTATTTTGTCGTCGCGCCGTTGGGCGGGCCGGAAAGTCGCCCGTTCAGGGTGGAGGCGGAAAACGGCGTCACCCAGGCACTGGGCACCGAGTTCAGCGTGGCGCGCACCGAACGGGGCGTGGACGTCAGCGTGCATCAGCACAGCGTGCGGGTAACGCTTGAGCGCGGTGAGCGTTCGCTGGTGGTCGCGCAACGCCAGGCGGCGCATTACCGCAACGGGCAGCTGCAGCTGACGCGGCAAACGGCCGGTGATGACGCCTGGCGGCGCGGCTGGCTGGTGATCGACCGCCAACCGCTGACGCAGGCGCTCGCGCAGCTCAACCGCTATCGCGAGACCCGCATCGTAGCGATCAATCCCGAACTCAGATCGCGTACGGTCAGCGGCGTGTTCGCGCTCAATAAACTCGACGACGGCGTCGGCGCCATTCGTCAGGAACTCTCCGCCCGCCAGCTGAATCTCCCCGGCATCACGCTGCTTTACTGAGCGGTGCAGGCGGGCCGGGATGCCTGTTTCGCCGCTATTTTCACTTTCTGTAAAAAATCTTTACGGGTTTTTGCCTCCCGGAACGTCCTTATGTTTAAACGAGATTGATTTCCATTATCACTTGGTTTGACATTCTTTCGGGTGGAACACACACGCATGCTTATTCACAAGGGAACCACGCCGGCCGGCCGCTTGGCCACGGCGGTACGCGCCGCGCTGGCGGCGATGATGTTGACTCAGCCGGCTGTGGCGCTCGCCGTCCAGGCTGAGGCGAACGGTGCGCAGGCCGCACAGCAAAAGCATTTCAACATTGCGGCGCAGCCGCTGCAGAGCGCCATGTTGCGCTTCGCCGAGCAGGCCGGCATGCAGGTGTTTTTCGACGAGGTGAAGCTCGACGGCATGCAGGCGGCGGTGCTGAACGGCAGCATGAGCGTTGAACAGGGCCTGAGGCGCTTGATCGGCGGCAATCCGGTGGCTTTCCGCCTGCAGCCGCAGGGGCAGATCGTATTGAGCCGGCTGCCGACGGCTAACGTAGAGGGCGGCGCGCTGGCGCTGGACAGCCTGACGGTGCTGGGCGCCGGCGGCATCAACGCCAACGATTGGGTTTACGACGAACCGCGCTCGGTCAGCGTCATTAGCCGCGAACAGATGGACAACCGCCCGGCGCGGCACGCGGCCGATATTCTGGAACAGACCACGGGGGCCTATTCCAGCGTCAGCCAGCAAGATCCGGCGCTGTCGGTCAACATCCGCGGCATACAAGACTATGGCCGGGTGAACATGAATATCGACGGCATGCGGCAGAATTTTCAAAAGAGCGGCCATGGCCAGCGTAACGGCACCATGTATATCGATTCCGAGCTGCTGTCCGGCGTAACCATCGACAAGGGTACCAGCGGTGGTATGGGCAGCGCCGGCACGCTCGGCGGCATCGCCACCTTCAATACCGTCAGCGCGAGCGATTTCCTGGCGCCGGGCAAAGAGCTGGGCGGCAAGCTGCACGCCAGCACCGGCGATAACGGCACCCACTTCATCGGCAGCGGCATACTGGCATTGGGCAACGAAACCGGCGACATCCTGCTGGCCGCCAGCGAACGCCACCTCGGCGACTATTGGCCCGGCAATAAGGGCGACATCGGCAACATTCGCATCAATAACGACACCGGCAATTACGATCGCTACGCCGAGAGCATCAAGAACAACAAAATCCCCGACACCCATTACCGCATGCACTCGCGGCTGGCCAAGGTGGGCTGGAACCTGCCCGCCAACCAGCGCCTGCAGCTGAGTTATCTGCAGACCCAGACCGCATCGCCGATCGCCGGCACCTTGACTAACCTGGGCACTCGCCCGCCCTACGAACTGGGCTGGAAGCGCACCGGCTACACCGACGTGATGGCGCGCAACGCGGCGTTCGACTACAGCCTGGCGCCGGAAGACGTCGACTGGCTCGATTTTCAGGCCAAGCTGTATTACGTCGATACTCAGGATGACAGCGACACCTACAGCACCAGTTCGCTGCTGGACAACGGCTACGCGACGCGCACCCGTCTGCGTACCTATGGCGCACAGGCGCAAAACACCTCGCGCTTCAGCCTGGCGCCGGGGCATGACTTCCGCGCCAATTACGGGCTGGAGTTCTATTACGACAAAGCCACCAGCGACTCTTCCCGCCAAGGCATGGATGGGGTGACGCCGGCCGGCAACCGTTCGGTAGCCAGCCTGTTCGCCAATCTGACCTATGACTACGACGGCTGGCTGACGTTGGAAGGCGGGCTGCGTTACGACCGCTATCGCCTGCGCGGCCAGACCGGTCTGAGCTACGCCGACTTCCCGTATACGGCGGAGAATCCCTGCAAACAGCTGCGGCTGCGCAACTGCCTGGCGACGACCACGCAGCAGGAGTGGAACGCCGATCGCGATCAGGGCAAGCTGTCGCCGACGCTGGCGCTGGCGGTGCGCCCCGGCGTGGAGTGGCTGGAGCTGTATACCACCTACGGCAAATCCTGGCGGCCGCCGGCGATCACTGAAACGCTGACCAACGGCAGCGCGCACAGCACCTCTACGCAATATCCCAACCCGTTCCTGGAGGCCGAGCGCTCGCGCGCCTGGGAAGTGGGGTTCAACGTACAGCAGCCTGACCTGTGGTTTGAGGGCGATCGGTTGGTGGCCAAGGTGGCCTATTTCGACACCAAAGTGGATAACTACATCAACCTGGCGATTAACCGGGACAAGCCGGGGCTGGTGCAGCCGAGCATCGGCAACGCCGCCTACGTCAACAATCTGTCGAAAACCCGTTTCCGTGGGCTGGAGTACCAGCTCAACTATGACGCCGGGGGGGTCTACGCCGACCTGACCTACACCCACATGATCGGTAAAAACGAGTTTTGCTCCAGGAACGCCTGGCTGGGCAATCGCCTGCGTTACGGCGCCAACTCCCGGCCGGGCAACTTCTACGCGGAGCAGGATCCGACGGCGAATGACGCCGTGTCCTGCGACGGCGGCTCGCAGTTCGGCACCGCCGCTTACCTGCCGGGCGATCGCGGTTCGGTGACGCTGGGCGGCCGCGCTTTCGATCGCAAGCTGGACGCCGGGGTGACCGTGCGCTTCGCGCCGGGCTATCAGGACAGCTCGGTGCCATCCAATTATCCGTACCTGGCCGACTGGCCGAAGTACACCCTGTTCGATCTGTACGCCAGCTACAAGCTGACCGACAGCCTGACGCTGCGCGGCTCGGTGGAGAACCTGACCAACCGCGCCTACGTCGTCAGCTATGGGGAGACGCTGGCCAATACCCTGGGGCGCGGCCGCACCGTGCAGGGCGGGGTGGAATACCGTTTTTAAGCAGTAAAAGGGCGTTGCTCATCCTTGAGCACAAGGGCTGCCTCGCAAGGGGCGCCGTTCATCAATGGAGATAGAGAAATGGCATTTTCAGTCAACTATGACAGCAGTTTCGGCAGCTACAGCATCCATAACTATCTGAACGAGTGGGCGTCGTCATTTGGCGATATCAACCACACCAACGGTAACGTCACCGACTCCAACAGCGGTGGCTTCTATGGCGGCAGCCTGTCCGGCAGCCAATATGCCGTGACCAGCACCGCCAACAACATCACCTCGTTCGTGGCGGGCGGGAATCTGACCTACACCTTATTCAATGCCCCGGCGCACACCCTGTACGGCCAACTGGACTCCCTGTCGTTCGGCGATGGCCTGAACGGCGGCAGCTCCACGCCGTACAACATCCAGGTGCCTGACGTCAGCTTCGGCGGCCTGAACCTCAGCAGCCTGCAGGCGCAGGGCCACGATGGCGTGGTGCACCAGGTGGTGTACGGCCTGATGTCCGGCGATACCGGCGCGCTGGAAACCGCGCTGAACGGCATCCTCGACGACTACGGTCTGAGCGTCAACTCCACCTTCGATCAGGTGGCGGCGGCGACGGCGGTGGGCGTGCAGCACGCCGACAGCCCGGAATTGCTGGCGGCCTGATCGCGGCCGTTTGCCCGCCGGCGCCGCGTGCCCCGGCGGGCGTTTTCTCGTTTTTAGCCGATGGAAAACGCCATGAAAAACGCCGTCAGGCGCGGAGAAGTGATGAGCGTGCTGGCCGCATACCGGCGCGGATTTTGGGGCATTGCGCTGTTTACCGCAGTGATCAACCTGCTGATGCTGGCCCCGGCGCTGTATATGCTGCAGGTCTACGATCGCGTGTTGCCGTCGGGCAACCGCATGACGCTGGCGATGCTGACCCTGATGGTGGTCGGCCTTTACCTGTTTATGGGCCTGCTGGAGTGGGTGCGCAGCCAGGTGGTGATCCGCCTTGGCGCCCAGATGGATATGCGCCTCAATCAGCGAGTCTATGACGCCGCCTTCGAAACCAATTTGAAAACCGGCAACCCGCTGGCGGGGCAGGCATTGAACGATCTGACCAACCTGCGCCAGTTCGCCACCGGCAATGCGCTGTTCGCCTTTTTCGATGCCCCCTGGTTCCCGGTTTATCTGCTGGTGGTTTTTCTGCTCCACCCCTGGCTTGGCGCGTTGGCCAGCGCCGGGGTGATCCTGCTGGTGCTGCTGGCCTGGCTCAACCAGCGGGTGTCGCAGGCGCCGCTGGCGGAGGCCGGCCGCGTCGCGCTGAGCGCCACGCAGCAGGCCAACGGCAACCTGCGCAATGCCGAAGCCATCGCCGCCATGGGCATGTTGACCGACTTGCGCCTGCGCTGGCTGCGGCAGCATCAGCAGTTCCTGCTGCTGCAGAACCGCGCCAGCGAGAAAATCGCCGCGGTCACCGCTTGGTCGAAAACCGTGCGGCTGGCGCTGCAGTCGCTGATGTTGGGCTGCGGCGCGCTGCTGGCGGTCAACGGCGACATTACGCCGGGCATGATGATCGCCGGATCGATCCTGATCGGCAGGGTGCTGGGGCCGATCGATCAGCTGATCGGCGCCTGGAAGCAGTGGTCATCGGCGCGCCAGTCCTTGCAGCGGCTGGAGGTGATGCTGGCCGCTAACCCGCCACGAATACCGAGTCTGCCGCTGCCGGCACCCGGCGGTACATTGGTCGTGAATCAGTTGACCGCTAGTGCGCCAGGCGGCACGGCACCGGTGTTGCACGGCGTCAGTTTTCGCCTGGAGGCCGGCGAGGTGCTGGGCGTGATTGGCGCGTCCGGCTCCGGCAAAACCCTGCTGATGCGCCAACTGGTTGGCGCGCTGACGCCGCTCAGCGGCGACGTGCGGCTGGACGGTGCAGACATTCAGCAGTGGGACAAGCAACAACTCGGGCCGCATATCGGCTACTTGCCGCAGGATATCCAGCTGTTCGCCGGTACCCTGACGGATAACATCGCCCGCTTTGGGCAGGTCGACGCCGAGAAGGTGGTGGCGGCGGCGGCGCTGGCCGGCGTGCATCAGCTGATCCTGCATTTACCGAAAGGCTATGAGACCGAGCTGGGTGAAGGCGGCAGCGGCCTGTCCGGCGGCCAACGTCAGCGGGTGGCGCTGGCGCGCGCGCTGTATGGATCTCCGGCGCTGGTGGTGCTGGACGAACCGAACGCCAACCTCGATCGCGAAGGGGAAGGGGCGCTGCAGCGGGCGATCGAAGCGCTGAAGGCGCGCGGCACCACCATCGTGTTGGTGACCCACAAACCGGCGATCCTGGCGACCACCGACAAATTGCTGGTGCTGAGCGCCGGCCAGATACAGCACTTCGGCCCCAGCGACGCCATCCTGAAAAAACTGCCTGGTTTTGCGCCCGCCGCTGCCGCCGCACCGGCCAATGCCGGGCGCAGCAACGGCGGCTTCAACGTCAATTACGCCAACTTCGCCAAAACGGCCAGCGGTGAACGAAAAGTATGAGCAATCAGAGTGTGATCCCCGGCGATATCGACGCCCTTTCCCGGCAGTTCGACGAAGGCCGTTATCTGCGGCTGGGAGGCTGGCTGGTGCTGTTGGGGTTTGGCGGTTTCCTGCTGTGGGGGCTGTTGGCGCCGCTGGACAAAGGCGTGCCGGTTTCCGGCAGCGTGGTGGTGGCCGGCAACCGCAAGGCGGTGCAGCACCCGAGCGGCGGGGTGGTGTCGCAGATTCAGGTGCATGAGGGCGACCGGGTCCGCGCCGGGCAGGTGCTGTTGTTGATGGATACCGTCGACAGCCGCACCCAGCGCGATGCGCTGCGCAGCCAGCAGTTGAGCAACGCCGCGCAGCAGGCGCGGCTGCAAGCCGAGCGCGACGGTCTGCAAGCGATCGCTTTCCCGCCATCGCTGCAAACGCGGCGAGAAGAGCCGGAGGTGATGTCGCTGATGCTGCTGCAGCAACAGCTGTTCACCAGCCGCCGTGCGGCGCTGCAGAGCGAGCTGGCGGCGATCGCGGAAAGCATCGCCGGATCGCAGGCGATGTTGGAAGGGGTTCGGCAGTCTTACGCCAGCAAGCAACGGCAAAAGGCCATGCTGCAGGAGCAACTGGGCGGCATGCGCAAGCTGGCGGCGCAAGGGTATGTGGCGCGCAATCGGCTGCTGGATCTGGAGGGGCAGCATGCGCAGATCGACGGCCAGGCATCCGAGGACAGCGGCAATATCGGCCGTCTGGGGCGCCAGATCCTGGAGCTGAAACTGCGGGCGATCCAGCGGCGGGAGGAGTATCAAAAAGAGGTCAGCAGCCAATTGGCCGAGGTACGGATGAAGCTGGACGAGCTGGATAACCGCCTGGCCAAGGCGGAGGCCGATCTGGGGCATACGCAGGTGAAAGCGCCGGTGGCGGGCACCGTGGTGGGGTTGAGCGTGTTCACCGAAGGCGGCGTGATTGGCGCCGGTCAGCAACTGATGGAGATCGTGCCCAGCGATCGCGGGCTGCAGGTAGAAGCGCGCATCCCGGTCGAGTTGATCGATAAAGTGCAGGTGGGGTTGCCGGTCGAATTGTTGTTCTCGGCGTTCAACCAAAGCACCACGCCGCGCGTCGAGGGCGAAGTGACGCTGGTCGGGGCCGATCGTCTGACCGACGAGAAAAGCGGCGCGCCTTATTACAGCGTGCGCGCCAAGGTCAGCGAAGAAGGATTGCAACGCTTGAGCGGGTTGGAGATCCGCCCAGGGATGCCGGTCGAAGGCTTCATCCGCACCGGTGAGCGTTCGATGATGAACTATCTGTTCAAACCGCTGACCGATCGCCTCCATTTGGCGCTGACGGAAGAGTGAGCATGTCGGTTTCGCCGCTGCCTTTCGCCGCACCCGGCACCGCCATGCCCTGGCGCCGTTGTCTGGTGTTGGTGCTGGCGCTGCATCTGCTGGTTGCCGCGCTGCTTTGGCCCTGGCGAGACAAGGCCGAGCCGCCGTGGGTGCCGCCGCCGGCGGTGATGGTGCTGATGGCCGCCGCGCCGCAGGCCCCGGCCGAGGCGAAACAACCGCCGGGACAAAGGACGCCGCCGCCTCAGGTTGAACCGCCGGCGCCACTGGAGCCGTTGCCGCTAGTGAAAGCGCCTGACGCCGCGCAGCCGAACATCGCCGTGCCGCCGAAACAGAAAAAACCGCCTAAGCCGATGAAGAAAAACAACCTGCCCCGCACGCCGCCGCACGAGAGAATCATCGCGCCGCCGAAGGTTCAGGAACAAAGCGCCGGCGCGCCGCCGCCGGGCCGCGCGGATAAAACGGCCGCGCCGCAAACTCGCCTGACGCCCTATGCTCAGGCGGGGGAGGACAACTGGCGCAGCCGCATCAGCGGCCGCCTGAATCGCTTTAAGCGTTACCCCAAAGACGCACTGCGGCTGAAGCGCCAGGGCGTCGGGCAGGTGCGTTTCACGTTGGACAGACAGGGCCACGTGCTGGCGGTGACGCTGGTCAGCAGCGCCGGGCTGCCGTCGCTGGATCGTGAAATCCAGGCGCTGGTCAAACGCGCTTCGCCGCTGCCCACGCCGCCGTCGGACGCCTACGTCAACGGCACGGTGGAATTGACGCTGCCGATCGATTTCAGTTTGCGCGGCGCGGGTTTTTGAGTCGCGACGAGATATCCCCCGAACAAAACCATTTTTCAGCAGCTTGTCCTGCTATTCATTATTTTCAAAGCGTATCGTTATTTTAATCAACGTGACGAAGTTGGCGTTCTGCGCGATATTTTAATTTAAAAAGCACGAATGCCTTTTATTTTTCTGCTGATAAAAAATAAACAGCTTGACGCTGTGGAGTTCGGGTTTTAGTTTTTAATTATAAAACAGGAACTGAGTTCCATATAGTGGAACAAGGTGGATCATGACAACGCTGGAAAATGCCGCTGCGGTATTAAAACTCTTTACTCAACAACGCGTGATGCATGGTCAGCCGGGTATAGCATTCAGCGACGTGGTGGATCAATTGGCGCTGCCAAAAAGCACGGTGTCGCGCCTGCTGCAGACCATGGAAAATCAGGGCATGCTGGAGCGCGATCCCGATAGCCGGCGTTACCGTATCGGTGCGCTGTTGCTGGCGGCTTCCAGCCACTATCTGTCGATGCCGCTGGTGGACAACCTGGCGGCTAGCATGGCGCAGCTGTGCCGCCAGACGGCGTGTACCGGCTACCTTTCGGTATTGGAGGGGCAGGAGATCATGGTGATGCGCATGTTTCCCGGCCGCCACTTTTTGCAGGTGGTCACTCCGGCGGGTTACCGTTCACCGGCGGCGGAAACCTCGGTCGGCCGGGCGATACTGGCGCGTGAAAGCGACGAGCAGGTTCGAGCGCGTTATGCCGGCGGTTACCGGGCGGCTTCGCCCAATGCGCCGCAAACGCTGGATGCGCTGCTGCAGAAGTTGCAGCAGGTGAGGCGCCAGGGATGGTCGTTGGCGCGCAATGAAACCCTGAACAGCATCAGTTCGCTGGCGACCGCGCTGGTGAACAAGCACGGCAGCGAGACCGTGGGGCTGTGTCTGTCCTTCCCCTCGCAGGGCGAGGAACAGCCGTTCGTACCGGAAGTCCTGGCCGAATTAACCGCAGTCAGCCGCCAACTGGCGGAAAAATATGGCGATGATTATTGGCAGCAGATCAAATAACGCGCCGGAGCTGTAGCATTCCATCATAATTAACGAGTGCCGACACCAGGGAACTCATTAGTTATATTCCACCGTATTTTATTGGTGGGAACAGATAGGCTGAGTAAGAGAATAATAACGTTATGACGCCAGCAGTTACAAATAATGGAACTGCTGCGGCGAGCTATCGCCTGGCGTTATTTCCGTCATGCGGCAGGGAATATTCAGGGAAACCAAGCATGAAATCAAATAATCCGCTAAAAGCGGCCGGCACGCTGTTGGTCATGGCGCTACTTTCGGTGATGGGGGCGATCATCGGCGTTCAACTGATCACCACGCTGGGCGTGACGCCCAACACTTCGATCATCGGCGCGCTGATCGCCATGCTGTTGGCGCGCATCCCGCTACAGATGTTCCAACGCTATCGTTCGGTGCATACCCAGAACCTGGCGCAAACGGTGATCTCCTCCGCCACCTTCGGTGCAGCCAACTGTCTGCTGATGCCGATTGCGGTGCCTTACGTGATGGGGCAACCACAGCTTATTCTACCGATGTTCTGCGGCGTGGCGGCGGCGATGCTGCTCGACGCCTATCTGCTTTATCGTCTGTTCGATACCAAAGTGTTCCCCGCCGCCAATGCCTGGCCGCCGGGCGTCGCCGCCGCAGAGGCGATTAAAGCCGGCGATCGCGGCGGCAAGCAGGCCTGGCTCCTGGTGGTAGGCGTAGTGGTGGGCATCGCTGGATCAATGCTCAAGATCCCCATGGCGGCTTTCGGCACCGCCTTTATCGGCAATATCTGGGCGCTGAGCATGTTCGGCGTCGGGCTATTGCTGCGGGCCTACGCCGAGCCGGTGGCCGGATTCGATATTAACGCCCATTTTATTCCGCACGGCGTGATGGTCGGCGCTGGCCTGGTGGCGCTGATCCAGGTCGCGCAGGTGATCCGCAGCCACCGCGCCGATAGCGCCGGTTATACCCAACCCGACAGCGCCGTAAGCAAAGCGCTCGGTCTGGGCGCGGTCGGCTATATCGTCATCGCCGCTTTTTTGGCCTTGGTCGGCGGGCTGTTTAGCGAGATGTCGCTGCCGATGTTGGCGCTGTTCGTGATTTACGCGGCGTTTGCCGCTTTCGTTCATGAGTTGATCGTCGGTATCGCTGCCATGCACTCCGGCTGGTTTCCCGCGTTCGCGGTGGCGTTGATCACCCTGATAGTCGGTATCCTGATCGGTTTCCCACCGCTGGCGCTATGCATCCTGACCGGTTTTACCGCCGCCACTGGGCCGGCCTTCGCCGACATGGGCTTTGATTTGAAAGCCGGCTTCATCCTGCGCGGCTACGGTGAGGATCTGCAGCAAGAGCTGCTGGGGCGTCGCATTCAGCTGTTTGCGGCGTTGATCGCTTTCATCATCGCCATTCCGGTGGTTTACCTCTCTTACCACAGCTATTTCCTGCAGGATCTGATCCCGCCGGTCGCGCGCGTTTACGCCAAAACCATCGAGGCCGGCGCGCAGCCGGGCATCGCCTGGAGTCTGTTGATCTGGGCGATCCCCGGCGCCTTGGTGCAGCTGGTCGGCGGCCCTAAACGCCAGCTCGGCGTGCTGCTGGCAACCGGCCTGCTGATCAACAACGCCTTGGCCGGGTGGGCGGTGCTGGTCGGCATCGCGCTGCGCGTGGCGATCCTGCGACGTTGGGGGGATCGTGGCCGCACGCCGATGGAGATTATGGCGGCCGGATTTATCGCCGGCGATGCGCTCTACAACTTCTTCAGCTCGATTTTTTCCAGCAAGGGCAAATAGCTCCTGCCGATGACATTGGTGAGGTAAAACGACCATGAGTTTGCAACAAACGCTGCAGGTTTTTGAATTGATTGATAGCGCATTCGTCAGCGGCCAAGACGTCGTCGACCTGTTTGCGTCTTACCCGGCGATCCGGGCCAGCACCTTGCGCGCAGAGGGGCCGAAGGGCGGCACCGATTTCGTGCGTATCGAGATCCCCGGCAGTGCAGGAAAATTCGGCGGTGGTGCGGCGCCGACGCTGGGCATTATCGGCCGCCTGGGCGGCATTGGCGCGCGGCCTACGCGAATCGGGCTGGTGTCCGACGGCGACGGCGCGATCGCCGCCATTGCCGCCGCGCTGAAGTTGGCGGAGATGCAGCGCAAGGGCGACATGCTGCCGGGCGATGTGATCGTCACCACCCATATTTGCCCGAACGCGCCGACCCGGCCGCACGATCCGGTTGATTTTATGGATTCACCGATCGATGACGTGACGATGAACGATAACGAAGTGGTGCCGGAGGCTGACGCCATCCTGTCGATCGACACCACCAAAGGCAACCGCATCATCAATCATAAAGGCTATGCGCTGTCGCCGACGGTGAAAGAGGGGTACATCCTGCGGGTGGCGGAAGATCTGCTGCGCATCATGGAGATGACCAGCGGCCGGCCGGCGGTGACTTTCCCGATCACCACGCAGGACATCACCCCTTACGGCAACGGTGTACATCACCTCAACAGCATCTTGCAGCCCTCGACCGCTACTGCAGCGCCGGTGGTCGGCGTGGCGATCTGCAGCGAATCAGTGGTGCCGGGCTGCGGTACCGGAGCCAGCCACGAAACGGACATCGCGTTGGCGGTCAAATTCGCGGTGGAAGTCGCCAAAGAATTCGGCCGCGGTACCTGCCGGTTCTATGATGCCGCCGAATACGACCGGCTGCTGGCGCTGTACGGCAGTCTGAGCCACCTGCAAAAAAGGAGATAGACCCATGACGGCTTCATTCGCCACGCTGACCATCGGTCAAGCGCCGCGCAGCGATATCATGCCGCTGCTGTCTGCTTATCTGCCGGCGGAGCGAGTGAGGCACGTCGGTTTGCTGGACGGCCTGGATATCGGGCAGATCGCCGAGCGTTATGCACCGCAACAGGGCGACAAGCTGCTGGTGTCGCGTCTTTTGGACGGTACGCAGGTGACGCTCGGCGCCGCTCGCGTCGAAAGCGGGTTGCAGGAGAAGATCCGCGAACTGGAAGCGACGGGATGCGAGGTGATTCTGTTGCTATGCACCGGCGAATTCGGTCGATTGCAGGCGGAACGGGTGCTGTTGCTGGAACCGGATCGCATTATCCCGCCGTTGATCTCTGCGATCGTCGGCACACACCGTGTCGGCATCGTGGTGCCGGTGGCTGAACAGGTTGGGCAGCAGGCGCGCAAATGGCGGCAGCTGGCGGCGCCGCCGATCTATGCCGTCGCCAGCCCCTATCTGGCGGATGACGCTGCGCTGGAGCAGGCGGCTTGCACCCTGCTGCGGCAGGGGGCGGAGGTGGTGGTGCTCGATTGTATCGGTTATCACCAGCGTCACCGCGCTTTTCTGCAGGCGCGTCTGTCGGTACCGGTGCTGCTGTCGAACGTACTGGTCGCCAAGCTGGCCGCAGAGTTAATCGACTGATTCAAATAGCCATAAATCTGCGCTCGACGCGACCACGGGCGTTTTGCGCCCGTGAGGCGCCCCGGGCTTCAGCAGCCCTGACTGTCGGCGAGAGGGCCTGTAGCGTTTTACTCTGCGCCGCGATCGCATTTCGCGCGAAAAACCAGTGACAGATCAACCGCAATCCCCCAATATGGATTTTCCATCAAGATGATTACGCGGGTGCCAGTCTATGCTGAAAGTGAATGAGTATTTTGCCGGAAAAGTGAAGTCTATCGGTTTTGACAGTAGCAGCATCGGTCTTACCAGCGTGGGTGTGATGGAAGAGGGCGAATACACCTTCTCCACCGCGCAGCCGGAAGAAATGACGGTGATCACCGGGGCGCTGAAAGTGCTGCTGCCGGGGGCGCCGGACTGGCAGGTGTTTACGCCGGGCGAGAAGTTCTTCGTGCCGGGGCACAGCGAGTTCAACCTGCAGGTGGCCGACGCCACCGCCTATCTGTGCCGCTACCTGAGCAAATAAACGTTGCTCGTTAGGGGAACGCAGGGCTCAGCGAAGGCTGGGCCCTGGTCGTTTCTGAGGCGGGATTAACGCTGGGCTTCGCCGCCGAGCGCTTCGATGGTGTTTTTGATCAACGCCGCCAGCTCGCTGGTCATCAGGATAAAGTCGGCGTCAAAGCGCTGGGCGAAGTCATCGCGATCGATATCGTCGTTCTGCTCGCGCAGCGTGTCGGCGAACTTCAGGCGCTTGAGCGAGCCGTCGTCCGACAGCATCAGCTGGATGCGCTCCTGCCAGTCCACCGCCAGCTTGGTCACCAGCTTGCCGGCTTCGATGTGCACCGCGATTTCGTCGCTGATCAGATTCTGCTTCTTGCAGCGGATCACGCCGCCTTCTTCCAGAATCGCTTTCAGTTCCGCTTCATCCTGAATGGCGAAGCCGGCCGGCATCTCACCGGAACGCACCCATTCGGTCAGCGTCAGTTCGATCGGGCTTTCCATGGTCAGCGGCACCACCGGCAGCGAGCCGAGGCTTTTACGCAGCAGCGCCAGCGTGTCTTCGGCGCGTTTAGCGCTGGCGGCGTCGACCATGATCAGGTCGTTGACGGTGTCTATCCACATGAAGGTCTGGTTGAAGCGGCTGAACGCGCGCGGCAGCAGGCTGTGCAGCACTTCATCCTTCAGCGCGTCTTTCTCGGTTTTCTTCAGTTTGCGGTGTTGCTCCGCCTCCAGGCGCTCAATCTTGGCCTGCAGCTCTTGCTTGATCACCGGCGACGGCAGGATTTTCTCTTCCTTGCGCGCGCAGATGACGATCTGGCCGTTGACCGCGTGCGTCAGCGCATCGCTGTGCGAGCCCATCGGGGAAACCCAGCCGGTCTTCGCCATGTCCTGGCTGCCGCACGGCGTGAAGGCGAACGCGCTGAGTTGTTTTTCCATTTCATCCGCGTTTAACGCCACTTCGCGGCTCAAACGGTAAACCATCAAATTCTTAAACCACAGCATAATGTTATCCCTGGCTGGGCGTGCGTTCGGCACGCTGATTCGTCAAAAGCAGGGCGGCATGATAACGAATTGACGCTGAAAAATCGCCCCATTCTCTCCGAATTGCGTCGCTTTGCGCACCGGGGAAGGACGGGACGGAGAATGGGAAACAGGTGATTCATTCGCGCGCTTACATTAGGCTGTGACAACGCTGCGCGGCATCGAGGAGAAAAAATACGTGCGCATTGGCATCGACTTGGGTGGAACGAAAATTGAAGTGATCGCGTTGGCGAATGACGGGCGGGAGCTGTTTCGCCATCGCATCGCCACGCCGCGCCATGACTACCGGCAAACCCTGGCGGCGATCGCCGGGCTGGTGAAACTGGCGGAGGATCATACCGGCGAACGAGGATCGGTCGGGATCGGCATTCCCGGCACGCTGTCGCCGTTTACCGGGCGAGTAAAGAACGCCAACTCGGTGTGGCTCAACGGCCAGCCTCTGGATAAGGATCTGTCGGCGCTGCTGGCGCGCGAGGTGCGCATCGCCAACGACGCCAACTGCCTGGCGGTGTCGGAAGCCACCGATGGCGCCGGCGCCGGCGCGAAAACCGTGTTTGCGGTCATCATCGGCACCGGCTGCGGCGCCGGCGTGGCGCTGAACGGCCAGGCGCATGCCGGCGGCAACGGCATCGCCGGCGAATGGGGCCACAATCCGCTGCCGTGGCAGGATGACGATGAGCTGCGCTACGCCCGCGACGTGCCGTGCTACTGCGGCAAGCCGGGCTGCATCGAAACCTTTGTTTCCGGCACCGGTTTCGCCACCGACTATGCGCGCCTGAGCGGCAACGCGCTGCAAGGGCATGAGATCATGGCGCTGAGCGAGCGGGGCGATGCGCTGGCGGCACAAGCGATTGAACGTTACGAAATGCGATTGGCGAAATCGCTGGCGCACGTGATCAACATGCTGGATCCGGACGTGGTAGTGCTCGGCGGCGGCATGAGCAACGTGGATCGTCTGTATCGCACGGTGCCGCAACTGGTGAAAGGCTGGGTGTTCGGCGGCGAGTGTGAAACGCCGATCCGCAAGGCGGTTCACGGCGATTCCAGCGGCGTGCGCGGTGCGGCCTGGCTGTGGCCGCAACAGCAGCGCTAAGCGTTGCAACAAAGCGCGAGGCTGCTCGCGCTTTAAACCCTTCACTGTACAAAAACTGGACGGCGCTTTATGCTTTAGCTAACTTAGCTAAGGAGGACGCGTATGCCGATTCAGGCCAATATGCACGAAGCCAAATCCAATCTGAGCCAACTGGCGGACAGAGCCGCGGAGGGAGAAACCGTGATTATTGCAAAAGCAGGGAAGCCGTACGTACAGCTGGTCGCCATCAAGGGGGAAGCGCGCCGCCCCGGCACCGCCAAGGGCAGGTTCACCGTGCCGGCGGATTTCAACGCCGGGGATGCGGCCATTGCGGCGCTGTTTGAGGGCGATGAATGAAGCGCCTGCTGCTGGATACCCACGCGTTGCTGTGGTGGCTGATCGATGACGCCTGCCTGGGCGCCAACGCCAAAAGGCAGATCGCCGATCCGGGCAATGCGGTGTACGTCAGCGCGGCCAGCATTTGGGAGATCTCGATTAAGCAGGCGCTGGGCAAGCTGGCGCTGCCGGAAGACATCTTTGCGATCATCGAGGCCGAAGATTTTCTGTCGCTGCCGATGGATGCCTTTCATTGCCAACAGGCCGGGCAGCTGCCGCCACACCATCAGGATCCTTTCGATCGCATACTGATCGCGCAGGCGCAGGCGGAGGGGCTGACGCTGATTTCCGCCGACGCGGTGTTTCCGCAGTACGGCGTGCGGGTGGCGGACGCCCGCCGTTAAACCGGCTTTTCCTCGCTTTCGCTGCGCACCCGTTCGATATGAATGGTCAGGAACATCATCTCTTCCGTGGTGAGCTGGTGTTGATAGTGCTTTTCGATGTGGCGGTTGATCTTGCCGGCGCAGGCGAATGACTCGCGGTACTTCTCTTTCACCACCTGATACAGCGAGTCGTCGTCGCTGTCGACGTAGTTTTTCCCCAGCAGGCGCTGGGCGAAAAATTTCAAGTGGGTGACGAACCGGTGGTAGCTCAGGGATTCCTCGTTGTAATCAAAGCGGAAATGGTATTTGACCAGGTTGAGGATCTCTTGCATCACGCGGGTAATGTGCAGCGTGTTGTGCATCTCGTCGTTAAGCTGGGCGTTGACCAGGTGCAGGGCAATAAATCCGGCTTCGTCCTCCGGCAGCGCGGTATCCAGCCGCTGGGCGATCAGAGCCAGCGCCTCCAGCCCGACGGCGAATTCGGCCGGGTAGAGTTTTTTAATCTCCCACAGCAGCGCATTTTTGATATCCAGCCCTTGCGCATGGCGCTGCAGGGCGAAGTGGATGTGATCGGTCAGCGTGATGTAGACGATGTTATGCAGCTTGCCCGGCAGGCGTTCGCGGGCGAGAGTAATAATCCTGTCGGCAGTGGTGACGCAGGCCAATGGGATCTCGGCGAGCAGTTCTTTATAGCGCTCGGCGATTTCACCGCCGTTATGGGTGAATACCTTTTCGATCAGGCTTTCGTCCAGCGTATCGCCGGGCTTCTTTTTAAAGCCGATTCCTTTTCCCATCACCACCGTCTCTGCCTGACGGTCGTCCAGCGTAATCACCACGTTATTATTGAGTATTTTAGCGATTTTCATGGTTTTTCCCGGTGTTTCAGCATCCTGAAAACGAAAAAACCTGACGCCCGGAAGCGATCCCGGGCGTCAGGTTTTGCCTGTATTTTATCTTTCTGCCCTGCGGCCTGAGCGGCGGAGGGGATACAGTAACAATCCTGTTATGCTGGCATAATAACCCGTGCCCGCCGCAGCTCAACGCTTTTCACCGCGGAGTGCCGCCGCGGTCACACTTCTGCGCCGCGAGCCGCGGGATCATTCCAGCCTGAAGTGCGCCTCCAGCCGGCTGACGCCAAGCCCGTTGACCTTTTTCACCTTGATCTGCACCGGAATACGCTCTTTCATCGCCTCGACGTGACTGATCACGCCAATGGTTTTGCCGGAGGCGTTCAGACTGTCCAGCGCGTCCAGCGCGGTATCGAGGGTTTCGGCATCCAGCGTGCCGAAACCTTCGTCGAGGAACAGCGAGTCGATGCTGGTTTTATGGCTGACCAGATCGGACAACGCCAGCGCCAGCGCCAGGCTGACCAGGAAGCTCTCGCCGCCGGACAGGGTGCGGGTATCGCGCAGCGCGTCCGCCTGCCAGGTGTCGACCACCTGCAGCTCCAGCGCGTCGCTGGTCTTGCGCTGCAGCAGATAGCGCCCGTGCAGCCGGCCGAGCTGAAGGTTGGCCAGATACACCAGATGATCGAGCGTCAGCCCCTGAGCGAAGCGGCGGAACTTGTCGCCTTCTTTCGAGCCGATCAGTTGGTTGAGGTAGCTCCAGTCATCGTAGTCTTGCTGGCTGCGGGCGATCTGCTCGAACAGCGCCTGCTGATTGAGACGGCGTTCGGCGTCGCTTGCCAGCTGGTTGCGCAGTTCGCCCTGGCGCAGCTGCAGCGCCTTCAACTGCTGCGCCAGCTCGGCCAGCGATTGGGTGAGCGCATCGAGATCCGCGTTGGCTTCATCCAGCCCTTCAGGGCGGTTCTGCCGGTGCTGCTCCAGCGTTTGCGTCGCCTGTGTCAGCAGGGCGGTGGCCTCTACCTGCCGCTGTTGCAACTGCTCTTTGCGCTGCTGCAATTCGCGGCGCAGGACATCGTCCAGCAGCGCGGCGGCGAAGGCGGTTTCATCGGCGAATTCGCTGTCGGCCAGCGCCTGCTGCCACTGCTGCTGCGCCTGCTGCTGCCGCTCCTGCATCTGGGTGTGTTGTTGTTGCAGCCCGGACTGCTGGCCGGCCAGGCGCTCGCGCAGTTCCTGCGCCTTTTGCCACTGCTCGGCGGCCTGCAAACTGGCCTGTTCACAGGCGGTTTGTTTGGCGCGCAGCTGTTCGCGCACCTCGGCGACCTGCTGTTCGCCGAACAGCGTCAGCCGCTGCGCGCGTCGTTCGGCAAGGGTCTTCTCGCCTTCTTGCCAGCGTTGTTGCAGCTCTTGCTGCTGTTGCAGGCTGTCGGCGTGGGCTTTCTGCAGCAGCGTAAAGCGTTCTTCGAGCAACGCCAGCTGTTGCTGCGTCTGCTGCTGCTGCGTTTGCAGATCGATGAGCGCATCCTTCGCCTGCTGTACCGCCTGCGCCGCCTGTTCATGCTGCTGCAGCGCCTGTTGCCCGCGCCGTTCTTCGTCGTCGCAGCCGTTCAGCCAGGCGCTGAGTTGCTCGCCATCCGCCAGCGTAAAGTCGAACGCCAGCGGCGCGCTGAACTGCCGCCACTGCTGCTGTTGGCCGGCCAGCTGTTGTTCATCCTGCGCGATGGTTTGCTGCTGACGCTGCAATTGCTGTTGCAGGTTGTCGTAACGGGCTCGCAGCTCGACGCCTTGTTTTTGCAATGCTTCGGTCTGGACTTTCATTTGCTCCAGACGTTGCGCGGTTTCTGACAGTTTTACCTCTTGGTATTGTTCTACCGCCGGGTGCTCGCATGAGCCGCACAGCGGGCAGGGGGCGCCGGGTTGCAAACGGGCGCGCTCGGCCTCCAGACCCACGATCCGTTGTTCCAGCGCATAGGTTTTTTCAACATCGGCCTGGTGGGCTTTCTGCTGCTTAAATCGCTGACGGATGAGTTCTAGCTGTGGTTCCAACTGGGTAAGTTCATGTTGACCGCTGTTTAGCTCTTGCCGCTGTTGTTCCAGCCGTTTAACGATTTGCTGCGATAAAGAGGATAGAGTAAACAGCTGCTGGCGCGTCGGGCGCAGATCCGCCAGGACGCTCAGGCGCTGGCGCAGCGGGGCCAGCGGCGTTTGCGCCTCCAGCGCCTGCTGCTGTTGCTGTTGAACGGCCAGCGCTTCGGTCAGCGCATTCAACTGCTGCTGATGCTGTGCGGCCTGCCTCGTCAGTTGGCTGCGCTGAGCGGTGAGCTGCTCCAGCGCGGTCTGCTGCTGGGCGCACTGCTGTGCGGCGGCATCGCCGGCCTGTCGCCGCTCGGCCTGTGTCGACTGCAGTTGGGTTATTTGATGGTCGAGCGGGGCGACCTGCTCGTCGATCAGTTGTTGCTGTTGCCGCATGTGTTCGGCATGCGCTTGCTGCGCCTGGCGGGTTTTCTCCACCACCTGCTGCAGCGGGGTCAACTGCGCCGACTGCTGTTCCTGCTGTTGCGTCAGCTGGGCTGCCTGCTGTTGTATCGTCTGCAGCTCGGCGCGGCAGCGATCGCGTTCACCGCGCAGCGGCTGCAATTTCTCGGCCGGCTCGCTGAGCGCCAGCCGCTGCAGCTGTGGGGCGGCCTCCTCCTGCTCGCGCTGGGCGGTGTCCAGCCGCAATTGCCCCTCGCTTTGCTGTTGCCGGAGGCGTTGCCATTGCTGCAGCCAGCTCAGCGCCTGTTGCTGTCGCTGGGTTTGTTCGCCGAGAGCGATTTCCTGCGCGCTCAGCGCCGCCAGCTGTTCGGTCAGAGACTGGCGCTGCTCGTCGTTCAGCAGTTCGATGCCGCTGGCGCGTTGGTGCAACGCATCCAGGTCGGTTTTGGCCTGCTTGTGCGACTCGAACACCTGTTCGGACAACCGCCCGTAGATTTCGGTGCCGGTCAGCTCTTCCAGCAGCTCGGCGCGATCGTTGGCGTCGGCGTTGAGGAAGGCGGCGAACTGCCCCTGAGACAGCATCATCGATTTGGTGAAGCGGCCAAAGTCCAGCCCGGTGATGGCGGCGGTAAGCTCCAGCTTGTCGCGCACCTTGTCCGCCAGGATCTTGCCGTCTTCGCGGCGTGCCAGTTCGACCTTCGGCGCCTGCAGATTGCCGTCCGGCGCGTTTTTGGCGCGGCGCTGGCTCCAGAAGGCGCGATAGCCGACGCCCTTGACCTCGAATTCGACCTCCGCCAGCGATTCGGCGGTGTGGCGGGTCATCAGTTCATTCTGGCTTGGCGTGACGTTGAGACGCGGCGTCTGGTGGTACAGCGCCAGGCAGATGGCGTCCAGCAGGGTGGTTTTGCCCGCGCCGGTCGGGCCGGTAATGGCGAACAGGCCGTTGCTGGCGAACGGCTCGGCGGTGAAGTCAATTTTCCATTCGCCCTGCAGCGAGTTGAGGTTTTTTAACCGCAGGCTGAGGATTTTCATGGGTTGCTCTCTTCAGGGTTGTGCTGCACCGCCTCGACCACCTGGCGGAACAGTTGGTGCATCCGCCGTTGGCGCGCTTCGGGCATCTCAGCCTCCTGCGCCAGGCGCCGTTCGAACACCTCGTTGACGCTCAGCTCGTTGAGCGTTTCCTTATCCTGCTGCGCGATCGCCTGGCGGCGCTGCTCTTTACTGCGCCGCAGCAGCACCACTTCCACCGGCAGCGCATCCGCCATCAGCTGGATGCGGCGTTGGATATCGCTGAGGTAGTCCTGCGTCGCCACTTCGATATCCAGCCACACCGGCAGCTCGCCGGCATAATCGGCAAATTGCCGCAGCTGCCGTTCGATCTCGGCCAGATCGCCTGTGATCAGTTGCATGGGCTGAAACTGCGGGATCGTTAACGTTTCTACCCGCTGCAAAGCGCCGTCGGCGAAATCCACCAGGAAGACGCTTTTGGCTTTGCCCAGCTCATCGAAGCTCAGCGGGATCGGCGAGCCGCTATAGCGAATATGCTCCGATTTGGCGACGTTCTGCGCGCGGTGAATGTGGCCCAGCGCGATATAGTCGGCGGGGGGGAAGGCCTGCGCCGGGAAGGCGTCGAGGGTGCCGATATAGATGTCGCGCACCGAGTCGGAGGTGGTAACGCCGACGGTGGTCAGGTGGCCGGTGGCGACGATCGGCAGTGGCAGGCCCAACTGGTCGCGGCGCTCGCAGGCCGCCTGATACAGCGCTTGATAATGTTCGGCGATGGCTTCCTGCAACGCCTGTTGTTTCTGCGCGCCGGATTCGCCGGCGCGGCTGGTGAGCAGATCGCGCGGCCGCAGGAACGGGATGGCGCACAGCACCGCGCCCGGCTGGCCGTCGCGTTGGTTAAGCACCACGATCTGCTGTTCCGGGGCGCCCTGCGCGCTGGCGATCACCGTGGTGTTCAGGCAGGAAAGCAGTTCACGCGATTCGTTCAGCGTCGCGACCGAATCGTGGTTGCCGCCCAGCACCACCAGCTGGCAGCCGGTGCGCTGCAGTTCCACCACGAAGCGGTTGTACAGCTCGCGGGCATAGCTGGGCGGCGAGCCGGTATCGAACAGATCTCCGGCGACGATCAGCGCATCCACCTGCTGCTGATCTACCTGTTCGATCAGCCAGTTCAGAAAAGCCTGGTGCTCGGCGGCGCGGCTTTTGGTGAAAAAGTACTGGCCAAGGTGCCAGTCAGAGGTGTGGATCAGGCGCATGACACTCCCGGATGTAAAGATAATGGCGATGATTATAAAGGCCGCGGCGGCGGCTGTCCCGGCGCAATGATGATGACAACCGGATGATTTTTCGTTACTGCGGGAAATAATCGCTATGCTTACTGCCTATAACAGCCGGTTTTTTTCATAAAAGTGTCACAAAACTGACGCATAATGGCGCCCGAAAAGTCGCTAACACATTGGCAGGATTGACGATGGCAAGACGCATACTGGTGGTGGAAGACGAAGCGCCGATCCGTGAGATGGTGTGCTTTGTGTTGGAACAGAATGGTTACCAACCGTTGGAAGCCGAAGATTATGACAGCGCCGTGACGCGTCTGTCTGAGCCGTTCCCTGATTTGGTGTTGCTTGACTGGATGTTGCCCGGTGGTTCCGGCATTCAGTTTATCAAACATATGAAGCGCGAAGCGCTGACCCGCGATATCCCGGTGATGATGCTGACCGCGCGCGGCGAAGAAGAAGACCGGGTGCGCGGCCTGGAAGTGGGGGCGGATGATTACATCACCAAGCCGTTCTCGCCCAAGGAGCTGGTGGCGCGCATCAAAGCGGTCATGCGCCGCATTTCGCCGATGGCGGTGGAAGAAGTGATTGAAATGCAAGGGTTGAGCCTGGATCCGTCCTCCCACCGCGTAATGGCGAACGATCAGGCGCTGGACATGGGGCCGACCGAGTTCAAGCTGCTGCACTTCTTTATGACCCACCCGGAGCGGGTTTATAGCCGCGAGCAGTTGCTTAATCACGTCTGGGGCACTAACGTTTATGTGGAAGACCGTACCGTTGACGTGCATATCCGTCGGCTCCGCAAGGCGTTAGAAACCAGTGGGCATGATAAAATGGTTCAAACCGTTCGGGGCACCGGCTACCGGTTCTCAACGCGCTACTGATCGCGCCGCGCTGGAGAATATGCCGTGTTAGAACGTCTGTCGTGGAAGAGGCTGGCTTTGGAGCTGGCTCTTTTCTGTCTGCCCGCCTTACTGCTGGGGCTGATTTTCGGTTATCTGCCCTGGTTCCTGCTGGCCTCTGCGCTGGCTGCGCTGGTGTGGAATTTCTACAACCAGCTCAAACTCTCCCATTGGCTGTGGATCGACCGCAGCATGACGCCGCCGCCCGGCCGCTGGAGCTGGGAACCGCTGTTTTATGGCCTGTATCAGATGCAGCAGCGTAACCGCCGCCGCCGGCGCGAGCTGGCGCTGCTGATCAAGCGCTTTCGCAGCGGGGCCGAATCGCTGCCTGACGCGGTGGTGATGACCACCGTCGAAGGCAATATCTTCTGGTGCAACGGGCTGGCGCAGCATCTGCTCGGCTTTCGCTGGCCGGAAGACAACGGCCAGCACATCCTTAACCTGCTGCGTTATCCGGAATTCAGCCACTATCTGCAACAGCAGGAGTTTTCGCGCCCGCTGACGCTGCAGCTGAACAACGAACACTACGTCGAATTCCGCGTGATGCCGTATTCCGAAGGGCAATTGCTGATGGTGGCGCGCGACGTCACCCAGATGCGTCAGTTGGAGGGCGCGCGGCGCAACTTCTTCGCCAACGTCAGCCATGAGCTGCGTACGCCGCTGACGGTGCTGCAGGGCTATCTGGAGATGATGGGCGACGAAGAGCAGGATGGCTCGCTGCGCAGCAAGGCGCTGAGCACCATGCAAGAGCAGACCCGCCGGATGGATGGGCTGGTCAAGCAGCTGCTGACGCTGTCGCGCATCGAGGCGGCGCCCAATGTCGACATGAACGAGCGGGTGGATATTCCGCTGATGCTGCGGGTGTTGCAGCGTGAGGCGCAATCGCTGAGCGGTGGCAATCACGAGATCACCTTCCGGGTGAACGAACAGCTCAACGTGTTCGGCAATGAAGACCAGTTGCGCAGCGCGGTGTCTAACCTGGTGTACAATGCGGTCAACCACACGCCGAAGGGCACCCATATCGAAGTCAGCTGGCAGCAGACGGCGCAGGGCGCGCAGTTCCAGGTCAGCGACAACGGGCCGGGCATCGCCGCCGAACACCTGCCGCGCCTGACCGAGCGTTTTTACCGCGTCGACAAGGCCCGTTCGCGCCAGACCGGCGGCAGCGGGCTGGGGCTGGCGATCGTCAAACATGCGCTCAGCCATCACGACGCGCGGCTGGAGATCCTCAGCGAGCCGGGGATCGGCACCCGCTTTATCTTTACCTTACCCAACCGGTTGATTGTTCCCGCCGCTTTATCAGAGAATGCGGTGAAAAATTAACGCGAGACACCGGTATGACCCGAATAACCCGAGGGCTGTTGCTTTGCCTGGCGCTGCTGGCCGGACGCGGCGCGCTGGCGCAGCCCGACGGCATGCTGGCGGGCAACCTGTCCAGCGTCGGTTCCGATACTTTGGCGAATCTGATGGCGCTGTGGGCGCAGGATTTCAGCCGGCATTATCCCAACGTTAACCTGCAGATCCAGGCCGCCGGCTCGTCGACCGCGCCGACCGCGTTGGCGGCGGGCGCTGCGCAGCTGGGCCCGATGAGCCGGCCGATGAAGGCGGCCGAGGTTTCGGCGTTCGAACACCGTTACGGCTATGCGCCGCTGGCGGTGCCGGTGGCGGTGGATGCGCTGGTGGTGTTGGTGCATCAGGACAACCCGCTGCGCGGCCTCAATCTGCAGCAGCTCGATCGCATTTTCTCCGCCACCCGGCGCTGCGGTGAAAGCAAACCGCTGACGCGCTGGGGCGAGCTGGGGCTGAGCGGCGACTGGGCGACGCGCTCGCTGCAGCGCTTCGGCCGCAACTCGGCGTCCGGCACCTACGGCTATTTCAAACTGCGCGCGCTGTGCGGCGGCGATTTTATGCCACGCGTCAATGAGCTGCCCGGCTCGGCCTCGGTGGTGCAGGCGGTGGCCGGTTCGCTCAACGGCATCGGCTACGCCAGCATCGGTTTTCGCGCCAGCGGCGTGCGGCTGCTGCCGTTGGCGGAATCGGGAGAGGACTATGTCGCGCCTACCGCCGCCAACGTGCGCAACGATCGCTACCCGCTGTCGCGCTATCTCTATATCTACATCAACAAAGCCCCCAATCAACCGCTGGAGCCGCTGACCGCCGCGTTCCTCGATCGCGTGCTGTCGAACGCAGGGCAGAACCTGGTCAATCACGACGGCTATCTGCCGCTGCCGCCGGGCGCCCTGCAGAGGACCCGCCAGGCGCTCGGGCTGCAGCCGCTCGCGGCTGCCACGGTGCAATAAGCGACAAAAAGCGGCGTAATTTTCGCCTTTTTTAACGGCCAAACGGAGCTTATACCACGCGAAAATCGGGCATTTATTGGCGTTTTCGCGCGGTAAAGCGGTGTATGTTTCACGTTTCGTGAATCCATTGTTCAAAAATGATACAAATCATGTAGTGTATATTTATTGATAGCCAATATGATCGACTGGTGGCTAAAGTTTATATGGTCGATAGCTCTGCTTTTCGCCGTGCGCCTTGCCTTGAAGCGCTATAAACGTTTACCTTAGCCCTCGTTGTCGGATTAAACCTCCATTTTTATAACTCCTAAAATTTTGCCCATCTTCATGAGCGGCCACTTTCGAATAGGGACATAAACGCCGGATCGACTGCGTTTAGGGTGCTTATTTGGCGCTGCGACGATCGGGCATGCCGGCAACCGGTGGGGCGTCACGCCACCACGCTATCGGACAATTTTTTTCATTTGAACAGGCAACACGACATCGTATGAGTCATCGTTTAACGTCAAAAGATATCCTGGCACTGGGCTTCATGACCTTTGCCTTATTCGTTGGGGCCGGGAACATCATCTTCCCGCCGATGGTCGGCTTGCAGTCCGGTGAACATGTCTGGACTGCGGCGCTGGGCTTCCTGATCACCGCCGTGGGCCTGCCGGTCATCACCGTCATCGCGCTGGCGCGCGTCGGCGGCGGCATCGACGCCCTCAGTTCGCCGATCGGCCGCGGCGCCGGCCTGCTGCTGGCGACCGTCTGCTACCTGGCCGTCGGCCCGCTGTTCGCCACGCCGCGCACCGCCACTGTGTCCTTCGAAGTGGGCATCGCCCCGCTGACCGGCGACGGCGCCATGCCGCTGTTCATCTACAGCCTGGTGTATTTCGCGCTGGTGATCGGCATCTCTCTGTATCCGGGCCGCCTGCTCGATACCGTTGGCCATGTGTTGGCGCCGCTGAAGATCGTCGCGCTGGCCGTACTGGGCATCGCCGCGCTGCTGTGGCCTGCCGGCGCGCCGATTCCGGCGACGACGGCTTATCAGAGCGTGCCTTTCTCCTCCGGCTTCGTTAACGGCTATCTGACCATGGATACGCTGGGCGCGCTGGTGTTCGGCATCGTTATCGTCAACGCGGCGCGCTCGCGCGGCGTGAAAGACGCCGGCCTGTTGACCCGTTACACCATTCTGGCCGGTTTGATCGCCGGCGTGGGCCTGACGCTGGTGTACCTGAGCCTGTTCAAGCTGGGTTCCGGCAGCGGCGCGCTGGTGCCTGACGCCACCAACGGCGCGGTGATCCTGCACGCTTACGTTCAGAACACCTTCGGCGGCTTGGGCAGCTTCTTCCTGGCGGCGCTGATCTTCATCGCCTGCATGGTGACCGCGGTAGGCCTGACCTGCGCCTGCGCCGAGTTCTTCGCGCAATACCTGCCGTTCTCGTACAAGACGCTGGTGTTTATCCTGGGACTGTTCTCGATGGTGGTGTCCAACCTCGGCCTGAGCCACCTGATCCAGATCTCCATTCCGGTGCTGACCGCGATTTACCCGCCGTGCATCGTGCTGGTGGTGCTGAGCTTCACCCTGCGTTGGTGGCACAGCGCGCCGCGTATCATCGCGCCGGTGATGCTTGTCAGCCTGTTGTTTGGTATCCTTGACGCGGTGAAAGCGTCCAGTTTCCAGCAGCTGCTGCCGGCCTGGACCACTCATCTGCCGCTGGCGGAGCAGGGGTTGGCATGGTTGCCGCCTTCGCTGCTGATGCTGGCGCTGGTCGCGATTTATGATCGGGTGTGCACGCGTTCCCAAGTGACCGCGCACTGATAATCCCCCGGCTTAATCCAGGGCCACGGACATGTCCGTGGCTTTTTTACGTTTAAAACTATGGGTCATTTTCATGCAACAACAGTCACCCACCACCGCCTCCGACAATAAGCTGAAACGCGGCCTCAGCACGCGTCATATCCGCTTTATGGCGCTGGGGTCGGCCATCGGCACCGGGTTGTTCTACGGCTCGGCGGACGCCATCAAAATGGCCGGCCCGAGCGTGCTGCTGGCTTACCTGATCGGCGGCATCGTGGCCTTCATCATCATGCGCGCACTGGGGGAGATGTCGGTCAATAACCCGCAGGCCAGCTCATTTTCCCGCTACGCCCAGGACTACCTCGGCCCGATGGCGGGTTACATCACCGGCTGGACTTACTGCTTTGAAATCCTGATTGTCGCCATCGCCGACGTGACCGCTTTCGGCATCTATATGGGCGTCTGGTTCCCGGAAGTGCCGCATTGGATCTGGGTGCTGAGCGTGGTGCTGATCATCGGCGCCATCAACCTGATGAGCGTCAAGGTGTTCGGCGAGCTGGAGTTCTGGTTCTCGTTCTTCAAGGTCGCCACCATCATCATCATGATCGCGGCCGGCATCGGCATCATCATCTGGGGTATCGGCAACGGCGGGCAACCGACCGGCATTCATAACCTGTGGTCGAACGGCGGCTTCTTCAGCAACGGCGTTATCGGCATGATCCTGTCGCTGCAGCTGGTGATGTTCGCTTACGGCGGCATTGAAATCATCGGCATCACCGCCGGCGAAGCGAAAGATCCGAAAAAATCGATTCCTAAAGCCATCAACTCGGTGCCGTGGCGCATTCTGGTGTTCTACGTCGGTACGCTGTTTGTCATCATGTCGATCTACCCGTGGAACCAGGTGGGCACCAACGGCAGCCCGTTCGTGCTGACCTTCCAGCATATGGGCATCACCGTGGCGGCAGGCATCCTCAACTTCGTTGTGATCACCGCTTCGCTGTCGGCGATCAACAGCGACGTGTTCGGCGTCGGTCGCATGCTGCACGGCATGGCCGAACAGGGGCACGCGCCGAAGATGTTCAGCAAGGTGTCGAAACGCGGCATTCCCTGGGTGACGGTAGTGGTGATGATGCTGGCGCTGTTGCTGGCGGTGTACCTCAACTACATCATGCCAGAGAGCGTGTTCCTGGTGATCGCCTCCCTGGCGACCTTCGCCACCGTGTGGGTGTGGATCATGATCCTGTTCTCCCAAATCGCCTTCCGCCGCAGCCTGAGCAAAGAGCAGGTGAAGCAGCTGGCGTTCCCGCTGCGCGGCGGGGTGTTCACCTCGGTGGTGGCGATCGTGTTCCTGGTATTCATCATCGGCCTGATCGGCTATTTCCCGACCACGCGCGTCTCGCTGTACGCCGGCCTGGTCTGGGTGGTGTTGCTGCTGGCGGGGTACTGGTTCAAGGTCAACCGCCAGAAAAAACGCGCGCTGCTGGCGACGCAGCAAGACTAAATGGAAAAACACCGGCTTAGGCCGGTGTTTTTTTAGGGTTTATCTTCCACTTCCTCATCCCCGGCGGCGCGCGCTTCGATGCGCATACCGCCGTCGTTCAGGCGTTCCTCCTCTTCCTCGCCGGCGCAGCGTGCCAGCACTTCGCGAATGTCCTGCAAATTGCTGCTAAGGGCGCTCAGCGAAGGTTGCAGATTGCGGGGCATGCGGCTTTCATCCAGCGATGCGCTGTGCAGGCAGCCGATAAACAGCAGCGTGGCCATCAGGGTGAACAGCCGATGACGTAACCGTTTCAGCAAGAGCTTTCCCTCTCGGTGGTGAAGGTGATGGCGCATTAACGCCGTTTTCGCCGGGGAAAAGAAGGGGATGGAGATATCTGCTGGCAATTGAAAGCGAATAATTACCAGCAGACACAGTTACGTCAGCCGACGTCAGGAAGCGTTCGCGCTTTGTCGCAGCATGCCGCGCATGTCGTTGCCGGTCGGCGTCTGATGCACGCGCAGACCGAACTCGTCGATCACCGCCAGGATATGGTCGAAAATATCCGCCTGAATGCTTTCGTACTCCGCCCAGACCGTGGTGTTGGTGAAGGCGTAGATTTCCAGCGGCAGGCCTTCCGGCGTCGGCGCCAGCTGGCGCACCATCAGCGTCATGTTTTGGTGAATGCGCGGGTGAGCGCGCAGGTAGGCTTCCAGATAGGCGCGCAGCGTGCCGAGGTTGGTCAGGCGGCGGCCGTTGAGCGGCGAGGCCAGATCGACGGCGATCTCCTGGTTGTGCTGGCTCAGCTCCTGGGTCTTAACGTTCAGGTAGCTGTGCAGTAGCGGGTTGCGCTGCAGGCGGCGCTGTTCCTCTTCCGACAGGAAGTGCACGCTGCCGGTGTCGATATTCAGGCTGCGCTTGATGCGGCGCCCGCCGGATTCCGACATCGAACGCCAGTTTTTGAACGAGTCGGAGATCAGCGCGTAGGTCGGTATGGTGGTGACGGTGTTGTCCCAGTTACGCACTTTGACCGTGGTCAGGCCGATGTCAGTGACCGCGCCATCGGCGCCGTATTTCGGCATTTCCAGCCAGTCGCCGATCTTCAGCATGTCGTTGGCGGAGAGCTGAATGCCGGCCACCAGCCCGAGGATCGGATCCTTGAACACCAACATCAAGACCGCCGTCATGGCGCCCAGGCCGCTGAGCAGCAACAGCGGCGATTTGCCCATCAGCAGCGAGACGATCATGATGCCGATCAGGATCGCCGCCACCAGTTTCAGGCCCTGGAAAATGCCGCGTAGCGGCAGCTGATTGGAAATCGGGCTTTGGCGCAGCAGCGCCAGCAGCGTATCCAGCAGCGAGAACAGCGACAGCAGGGTGAAGGCGAGTATCCACACCTGCGCGGCGGTAACGATCACCGCCTGAGTCTGGCTGCCGCTCTGCAGCCACAGCGTCGCCTGGATGCTGATGATCACCCCTTGCAGCAGCAGCGCCACGCGCTGGAACAGTTTGTATTGGGTGATGGCCTGTTGCCAGACGCGTTGCGACTGCTGGCCGCGGCGCTGAAGGGCGGCCAACACCACCCGGTGCAGCACCAGGTGGATCACCACCGAGATCAGGACAATCAACCCCAATACCATCAACAGCGACATCACTCCGCCGAATTCCAAATCAAACTGTTCCAGCCAGCGCGTTATCTGTTGTTGCATTACCGCTCCTTAAAAAATGCGCAAAAAATATCCTGTATGCTCAAAACGCGTTAGCCTAAGGGGTAACGTGCAGGATTTGTGTCTGTTTACCTTTTTTTACATCGGGTTAGCGTTATTTCTCGGTCTCCGCCCCCCGGCTCATCCCCGGGTTTTGCGGTCAGAGAGGAGGGGGAGTTGCACTTAACGTGGCATTGTTCGCTTCTTGAAGAATGCCGTCGATTTCGTTTGGTACAGCAGGAGAACAGTATGCTTAACGCCTGGCATCAACCGGTTCCGCCTTTTGTGGTGAAGCAAGGGCAACGTTTGGATATCACGCTGTGGTTACAAGGGGATGAACTGCCGGAACGGGTGTTTTTGCGCGCCGAACCGGACAACGAAGAGTGGCTGCTGGTGATGAAAGCGCAGCGCCACGAGGGGATGCGGCGCTACCAGGCCAGCCTGACGCTGAATGAGGGCGAGCCGACGCGGCGATACTGCTTCAAGCTGCTGTGGGCCGATCGCCAACAGTGGTTCGGCCCGCAGGGCTGGTCGTCAACGCCGCCGGGCCAGCTGGCGCAGTTCGCCGTCGACGATCCTGACAATGGCCCCGAGTGGGTGGCGGATCAGCTGTTCTACCAGATTTTCCCCGATCGCTTCGCCAGCAGCGGCGGCGAGCACGGCATCCAGAGCGGCAGCTATCGCCATCATGCGGCCGGCGCCGAGGTAATTCGGCGCGACTGGCAGCACCCGTTGGAGGATCGCCACGCCGCCTCGACCTTTTACGGCGGCGATCTGGACGGCATCAGCGGCAAACTGCCGTACCTGCAGCAACTGGGCGTGACGGCGTTGTACCTGAACCCGATTTTTACCGCGCCGAGCGTGCATAAGTACGATACCGAGGACTATTACCAGGTCGATCCGCACTTCGGCGGCAACGCGGCGCTAGCGCGTTTGCGAGTAAGCACTCACAAGGTGGGCATGAAACTGGTGCTGGACGGGGTGTTCAACCACACCGGCGACTCGCATCCGTGGTTCGACCGCCATCGCCAAGGGCAAAACGGCGCCTGTCATCATCCCGATTCGCCGTATCGCGGCTGGTTCAACTTTTACCCGGACGGCCGCGCGCTCGACTGGAAGGGCAACGCCAGCCTGCCGAAGCTCAACTTCGCCGAGCCGCAGGTGGCGGAAGCGATCTATCGCGGGGAAGGCAGCGTGGTGCGCCACTGGCTGCGTCCGCCGTACAGCATCGACGGTTGGCGGCTGGACGTGGTGCATATGCTGGGGGAGAACGGCGGCGCTGCCGGCAACCTGCGTCACCTGGCGGGCATCTATCAGGCGGTGAAGCAGGAGAATCCGCAGGCCTATGTCTTGGGCGAGCACTTCGGCGACGCGCGTCGCTGGCTGCACGCCGGCGTGGAGGATGCGGCGATGAACTACATGGGATTCGCGCTGCCGGTGCGGGCGTTTTTAGCGGGGCTGGACGTGGCCTACCACCCGGTGCGGCTGGACGCCGCCGGGTGCGCGCAGTGGATGGACGGTTACCGCGCCGGGCTGCCGCACAGCCGCCAGCTGATCCAGTTCAATCAGCTGGACAGCCACGATACCGCGCGTTTCCTCACGCTGTTGCAGGGGAACGCGGCGCGCATGCAGATGGCGGCGGTGTGGTTGCTGAGCTGGATCGGCGTGCCTTGCCTCTATTACGGCGATGAGATTGGCCTGGACGGCGGCAACGATCCGTTCTGCCGCAAGCCGTTCCCGTGGGACGTCGGCGACTGGGATCGGCCGCTGCTGGCGCTGTTCCAGCGCATGGCGGTGCTGCGTAAACAGAGCCTGGCGCTGCGTCGCGGCGGCTGTCAGGTGCTGTACGCCAGCGGAGAAACGCTGGTGTTCGTGCGCCTGTATCAGCAGGAGCAGGTGTTGGTGGCGCTGCAGCGCGACGGCAGCGGCCAGGCGCAGCTGCCGCACAACCCGCTGTTGGCCCGCGGCCCGTGGCGGCGTGTGGAAGGGCGGGGAGAGTTGAGCGAAACGGCCGGCGGGCTGCGCCTGCAGCTGGCGGAAGAATCGGCCACCGTGTGGCGCTGTGAAGGCTAAGGGAACTGCGGGGGCCGAAGGGCCCCCGCGATTAAGGTGAGTGGGCGTTTACATCAGTAACCGACCGCGGAGCCTGCCGGGCGACGCACGTCGTTGGCGCCGTACAGGTAACCTTCGCGCACTTTGCCGGAAACCGCCGAATCGTTGCCGGAGTTGACCGGGCTGACGCCCGCCGCGCCCGGCAAACCGACCAGAATCAGTTCGGCGGCGCCCCACGGCGTTTGTTCGACCATCTTATAGCCCATGCCGCTCAGCAGTTTCAGCGTATCGGCGGAAACGCCGCGCTGTTCGTAGTACACCTCATCCGGCAGCCATTGGTGATGGATGCGAGGCGCGTCCACCGCTTCCTGAGGCGCCATGCCGTGGTCGATCACGTTCAACGCGGTCTGCAGGGTGATGGTGATGATGCGCGAACCGCCAGGCGAGCCCAGCACCATAAAGATCTTGTTGTCCTTGGTCACCAGCGTCGGGCTCATTGACGATAGTGGGCGCTTACCGGGGGCAATACTGTTGGCGGTGCCCTGCACCAGCCCGTACAGGTTTTTCTCGCCCACTTTGACCGTAAAATCGTCCATCTCATCGTTGAGGAAGAAGCCGGTGCCCGGTGCGATCACCACGGCGCCGAAGCGGCCGTTGACGGTATAGGTGGTGGAGACCGCGTTGCCGTCATGGTCGACGATCGAATAGTGGGTGGTTTCCGGCTTCTCATGCGGTTCCATGCCGGGCTGTACGTTTTCCGACGGCGTGGCCTTGTCCGCGACGATTTTCTTGCGGATCTGCTCGGCGTAGCTCTTGCTCACCAGCCGGTCGATCGGGTTCTTGATGAATTCCGGGTCGCCGAGGTAGGTGTTGCGGTCCATGTAGGCATGGCGCATCGCCTCGGTCATGGTGTGAATGGCCGCCGCCGAGTTGAAGCCCATGCTTTTCAGGTCATAGCCTTCCACCACATTGAGGATTTCGCACAGCGTCACGCCGCCGGAGCTGGGAGGCGGCGCCGACACGAACTTGTAGCCGCGATAGCTGCAGGTGATCGGCGGGGTTTCGGTGACTTTATAGTTGGCGAAGTCGGCCGCCGTTAAAATGCCGCCGCCCTGTTTGGCCGCCGCCTCTACCGCCTGCGGGATCTTGCCTTTGTAGAAGGCGTCGGTTCCCCCTTTGGCGATGGCTTCCAGCGTATTGGCCAGATCGGTTTGCACCAGTTTGTCCCCCGGCTGCAGCGGGCTGCCGTCCGGGCGCAGGAAGATTTTGGCCGACTCGGGATCCTGTTTGAAACGTGCAACGGTGGTGTCGAGAATATCGGTATCGGCGCGGGTCAGCACAAAGCCTTCGCGCGCCAGCTTGATCGCCGGCGCCAGCACCTGTTCGCGGCTCAGTTTGCCGTACTTCTCACGCGCGGTTTCCATTCCCAGCACGGTGCCCGGCACGCCCGCCGCCAGATAGCCGTACAGGCTGGCATCTTTCTTCACCTTGCCGTCGGCGTCCAGATACATGTTGGCGCTGGCCGCCGCCGGCGCGGTTTCGCGGAAGTTGATGAAGGTGTCGGTGCCGTCCGCCAGGTGGACGGTCATAAATCCGCCGCCGCCGATGTTGCCGCAGCAGGGGTTAACCACCGCCTGCGCATAGCCGACCGCCACGGCGGCGTCGATGGCGTTGCCGCCCATTTTCAGGATATCCACGCCGACCTGCGAGGCCAGATGCTGCGAGGTGACCACCATGCCGTTTTGGGCTTCCACCGCCGGGTTGGATGCCGCATACAGGCTGCCGCTGACCAGCAGCGCCGCCATGGTCAGGGGTTTGCTCCATTTCTGTAAAAACATAGTTATTCCTACCCTGTCAGTTTTTTATTGTGTTGTGTTTGCTTGCCGTTGTTCGCTTGCAAAGCGCGAGCCAGCGTTATTGATAGTAGCCGCAGATGGGCGTACGCGCGGTGAACAGGGTAGGAAATGTGAGCGGAAACAGGGAAATAAAGCACTGAAGGCGGGCATATTGCCCTAAAAAGGGGCACAAAAAAACCGGCCCGTGGGCCGGTTGATTCACTATCAGGCTGAAATTACAGCTTGGCAGCGTTTTCAGACAGGTATTTTGCTACGCCGTCTGGGGAAGCGCCCATACCTGCTTTGCCTTTTTCCCACTGAGCCGGGCACACTTCACCGTGCTCTTCGTGGAATTGCAGCGCGTCAACGGTACGGATCATTTCGTCGATGTTACGGCCGATTGGCAGGTCGTTAACCACCTGAGCACGCACGATACCGTCTTTGTCGATCAGGAAGGAGCCGCGCAGCGCAACGCCGGCTTCCGGGTGTTCGATGCCGTAAGCTTTCTGGATTTCACGCTTAACGTCAGCAACCATTGCGTATTTCACTTCACCGATGCCGCCTTTGTCGACAGGGGTTTTACGCCATGCGTTGTGAACGAATTCTGAGTCGAAGGAAACGCCAACCACTTCAACGCCACGCTTCTGGAACTCTTCATAGCGGTGATCGAAAGCGATCAGCTCGGAAGGGCATACGAAGGTGAAGTCCATTGGCCAGAAGAACAGCACGGCTGGTTTGCCGTTCAGGTGCTTCTTCAGGTTGAAGTTTTCAACGATTTCGCCGCTACCCAGTACGGCAGCTGCAGTGAAGTCAGGGGCTTGACGAGTTACCAGGACCATAATTACTCCTGTAATAGGTGTTAAAGGGTGGATGTAAAAACAAGGGCCAGTATAGGGGCCGCGACTTGGTGAATAAAGGGTAAAAGACCAATCGATGAGATAGCTTTCACCTATCAAAGTCGTTGATATAATTTATCGAGCTTTAAAAATAACCTTTTCCCACAAAAGGGCAAGCGGCAAAACGTAAATTCTTGCAAGGCGCTGCAATTTCAAACGCTTGGGCTTGACCTCAGAGCGTTTTATCCTTCGCCTGCCGCATCATTTGCGGGTAAAACTGCCAGAACTGTGTTTCAAGCTGATGATAATGCCGCTCGACGTCGGCGAACGAGCCGGCCAGCGCCTCAAGACGCGGGCGGCGGCTGGCCATGCCCTGCAATACCCGGGCGATGAACGGCAATTCGGCGTAGCGTTCCAGCCAGCGCTCCGGCCACAGATAGCCGTTCAGGTTCTGAAAACGCGGCGGCGTGAGCGGCAGGTAAGGTTCGATCTGGCTGCGGGCTTCCTGGGTGAACTGGTGCAGATCGCGCGAGGGCTCCAGCTGCTGCCAGTGGCGCGCCAGAAAATGGTCCCACACCACGTCGAGGGTAATTGGCGCCACGCGGCGGTAGGGGGCGCTGAAATAGTCGCGGCAGGCTTTCACCTGCGGCAGGCTGTCGGTCAGCACGTCGACGCGGCGGTGCATCATGATGCCGGCCACCACCTCGGGCTGATAGTCGGCGGCGGGGTTGCCGCGCACGAAGTCGGCCAGCAGGTTGCCCAGCAGCGAGCTGTCCGCCAGCATGGCCAGGTGAAGATGAGCGAGAAAATTCATCCCTCAACTATACCCGAAGTCAGGCAAATCCTCCTTATTTCTTGCCGCTGACCGCCCCCGGCTTTAGACTAGGCCGCCTGTTTTTTACCAACCAGTCTTAAATTGAAGAAGTGAATACCCATGCGCGTCGCTGATTTTTCGTTTGAACTTCCCGAATCCCTGATTGCCCACTATCCCCAGGCCGAGCGCAGCGCATGCCGCCTGCTGCAGCTGGACGGGCCGAGCGGGGCGCTGACGCACGGCGTATTCACCGATCTGCTGGACAAGCTGGAAGCCGGCGATCTGCTGGTGTTCAACAATACCCGCGTGATCCCGGCGCGCATGTTCGGCCGCAAGGTCAGCGGCGGCAAGATTGAAGTGCTGGTGGAGCGCGTGCTGGACGACCATCGCGTGCTGGCGCACGTGCGCGCGTCGAAAGCGCCCAAGCCGGGCGCCGAGCTGCTGCTGGGGGATGACGAGAGCATCGCCGCCACCATGGTGGCGCGCCACGAGACGCTGTTCGAGCTGCGCTTCAACGACGAACGCGATGTCTTCACCCTTCTCAACGCGGCCGGCCATATGCCGCTGCCGCCTTATATCGCTCGCCCGGATGAAGACGCCGACCGCGAACTGTATCAGACGGTCTACAGCGAGAAGCCGGGCGCGGTCGCCGCGCCGACCGCCGGTCTGCACTTCGACGAACCGCTGCTGGCGGCGCTGCGCGCCAAGGGCGTGGAAATGGCGTTCGTGACGCTGCACGTCGGCGCCGGCACTTTCCAGCCGGTGCGCGTGGAAACCATCGAAGATCACGTGATGCACGCCGAATACGCCGAAGTGCCGCAGGAAGTGGTCGATGCGGTGCTGGCTTGCAAAGCGCGCGGCAAGCGCGTGGTGGCAGTGGGCACCACCTCGGTGCGTTCGCTGGAAAGCGCCGCGGCGGCCAGCAAAGAGGCGCTGATTGCGCCGTTCTTCGGCGACACCAGCATCTTTATCTATCCGGGTTACCACTATCAGGTGATCGATGCGCTGGTAACCAACTTCCACCTGCCGGAGTCCACCCTGATCATGCTGGTGTCGGCTTTCGCCGGCTACAAAAATACCATGAACGCCTATCAGCAGGCGGTGGCCGAGCAGTATCGCTTTTTCAGCTACGGCGATGCGATGTTCATCAGCCGTAATCCGCAGGCGGAAAACGAGTCCGTCGGCGGCTAAATTCCCGGGCTGCGCGCACGGCGCGGCCCCGTTTCAACGACATCAGACTGTTTCTCTGATGCTGGAGGCTTTGTGAAGTACGAACTACAAACTACCGATGGCCGCGCTCGCCGCGGCCGCCTGATTTTCGACCGCGGCGTGGTGGAAACCCCGGCCTTTATGCCGGTCGGCACCTACGGCACGGTCAAGGGCATGACGCCGGAAGAAGTGAAAGAAACCGGCGCGCAGATCCTGCTGGGCAACACCTTCCACCTGTGGCTGCGCCCTGGCCAGGAGATCATGAAGCTGCACGGCGATCTGCACGATTTCATGCAGTGGCCGGGCCCGATCCTCACCGACTCCGGCGGTTTCCAGGTGTTCAGCCTGGGGGCGATGCGCAAGATCAAAGAGGAAGGCGTGTACTTCCGCAACCCGATCAACGGCGACAAGGTGTTCCTGAGCCCGGAAAAATCGATGGAAATCCAGTATGACCTGGGTTCCGACATCGTGATGATCTTCGATGAATGCACGCCGTACCCGGCGGACTGGGACTACGCCAAGCGCTCGATGGAAATGTCGCTGCGTTGGGCGCAGCGCAGCCGCCAGCGTTTCGACGAGCTGGAAAATAAAAATGCGCTGTTTGGCATCATTCAGGGCGGCGTTTACGAAGATTTACGTGATGTTTCAGTAAAAGGGCTGGTGGATATCGGCTTTGATGGGTACGCTGTGGGCGGCTTGGCTGTAGGCGAGCCGAAAGAGGATATGCATCGCATTCTTGAACACGTTTGCCCGCAAATTCCGGAAGATAAGCCACGCTATTTGATGGGCGTCGGCAAGCCGGAAGATTTGGTGGAAGGCGTGCGCCGCGGCATCGACATGTTCGATTGCGTCATGCCGACCCGCAACGCCCGCAACGGCCATTTGTTCGTGACTGACGGTGTGGTAAAAATCCGTAATGCCAAGCACAAGGATGATACTTCTCCGCTGGATAAGGACTGTGATTGCTACACGTGTCGCCATTACAGCCGCGCCTACTTGCACCATCTCGACCGTTGCAACGAAATATTGGGTGCTCGACTGAACACGATTCATAACCTGCGTCACTACCAGCGCCTGATGGCGGGTTTACGCCAGGCTATCGAAGAGGGTAAATTAGAGCAGTTTGTTGCGGATTTCTATGGTCGGATCGGCAAGCCGATTCCGCCTTTAAACGCTTGATCTAATAATTGATAACTTAATGAGGGAATTTCAATGAGCTTTTTCATTTCTGACGCCGTCGCATCCGCAGGGGCTCCGGCTCAGGGAAGCCCGTACTCTCTGATCATTATGCTGGTGGTGTTCGGCCTGATCTTCTACTTCATGATCCTGCGCCCACAGCAGAAACGCGCGAAAGATCACAAGAAGCTGATGGACTCCATCGGTAAAGGCGACGAAGTGCTGACCACCGGCGGCCTGATCGGTCGCGTGACCAAAGTGGCCGACACCGGCATCATCGCCATCGCGCTGAACGACACCACGGAAGTGATGATCAAGCGTGACTTCGTGGCGGCCGTTCTGCCGAAAGGTACCATGAAGGCCCTGTAATCTTTTTTCCCGAAGGGAATTGCCGTGCTAAACCGTTATCCTTTGTGGAAGTATCTGATGTTGATCGTCGTGATCCTCGTCGGTCTGCTTTATGCGCTTCCCAACATCTACGGTGAGGATCCGGCCGTACAAATCACTGGCGCGCGCGGCGTCGCCGCCAGTGAAACTACGCTGGACCAGGTCCGTACCGTATTAGAAAAAGACAACATCGCGAGCAAGTCGATTGCGCTGGAAAATGGCGCCATCCTGGCTCGCTTTAAAGATCCTGACGTTCAGCTGCGCGCCCGCGAAGCGCTGGTGACCGAGCTGGGTGACAAATTCGTCGTGGCGCTGAACCTGGCGCCGGCCACGCCGACCTGGCTGGCCATGCTGGGCGCAGAGCCGATGAAACTCGGCCTGGACCTGCGCGGCGGCGTGCACTTCCTGATGGAAGTGGACATGGACACCGCGTTGAGCAAGCTGCAGGAACAGACCATGGATACCCTGCGCAGCGAGTTGCGTGAGAAGGGCATTCCTTACGCGTCTATCCGCAAGCTGGACAACAACGGCGTGGAAGTTCGCTTCCGCGACGATGCGGCCCGTGACCAGGCCATCAGCTACATCGGCCCGCGTCAGCGCGATCTGGTGCTGTCCGCCAACGGCGCCAACACCATGAAAGCCAACCTGACGGATGCCCGTCTGAGCGAAGCGCGCGAATACGCCGTACAGCAGAACATCACTATCCTGCGTAACCGCGTCAACCAGCTCGGCGTCGCCGAACCGCTGGTGCAGCGCCAGGGCGCCGACCGCATCGTGGTTGAGCTGCCGGGCATTCAGGACACCGCGCGCGCCAAAGAAATTCTGGGCGCCACCGCAACCCTGGAGTTCCGTCTGGTGAACACCAATGCGGACGCCACTGCTGCGGCCAACGGCCGCGTGCCGGGCGACTCCGAGGTGAAATACACCCGTGACGGCCAGCCGATCGTGCTGTACAAGCGCGTGATCCTGACCGGTGACCACATCACCGACTCCACTTCGAGCACCGACGAATACAACCAGCCGCAGGTTAACATCTCGCTGGACAGCGCCGGCGGCACGTCGATGTCCAACTTCACCAAGGACAACATCGGCAAGCCGATGGCGACCCTGTTCGTGGAGTATAAGGACAGCGGCAAGAAAGACGCCAACGGCCGTGCGGTGCTGGTGAAACAGGAAGAAGTGATCAACGTGGCGAACATTCAGTCGCGTCTGGGCAACAGCTTCCGCATCACCGGCATCGGCAACCCGAACGAAGCGCGTCAGCTTTCGCTGCTGCTGCGTGCGGGTGCGCTGATCGCGCCGATTCAGATCGTCGAAGAGCGCACCATCGGTCCAACCCTGGGTCAGCAGAACATCACCCAAGGTCTGGAAGCCTGTCTGTGGGGCCTGGTGGCGTCCATCGTCTTCATGGTGGTCTGGTACCGTAAGTTCGGCGTGATCGCCACCACGGCGCTGGTCGCCAACCTGGTGCTGATCGTCGGCGTGATGTCCCTGTTGCCGGGGGCGACGCTGACCATGCCGGGCATTGCCGGGATCGTGTTGACGCTGGCGGTGGCGGTCGATGCCAACGTACTGATTAACGAACGTATCAAGGAAGAGCTGAAGAACGGCCGGTCCGTTCAGCAGGCGATCCATGAGGGCTATAAAGGCGCGTTCTCCAGTATCGTCGACGCCAACATCACCACCCTGATCACCGCGGTCATCCTGTACGCAGTCGGCACCGGTTCGATCAAGGGCTTTGCGATCACCACCGCTATCGGTGTGGCGACGTCCATGTTCACCGCGATTGTCGGTACCCGTGCCATCGTCAACCTGCTTTACGGCGGCAAACGCATTAACAAGCTGTCTATCTGAGGAGTGCGTTGTGGCACAGGATTATACTGTTGAGCAACTCAACTACGGCCGTAAAGTCTACGACTTTATGCGCTGGGACTATTTGGCCTTCGGCATCTCGTTGCTGCTGTTGGTCGCGTCGATCGTCACCATGTCGGTGCGCGGCTTTAACTGGGGTCTGGATTTCACCGGCGGTACGGTGATTGAAATCAACCTGGAGAAGCCGGCTAACCTCGACCTGATGCGCGATACGCTGGAGAAGGCCGGGTTCCAGGATCCGATCATCCAGAACTTCGGCAGCAGCCGCGACGTGATGGTGCGCATGCCACCGGCGACCGGCACCGCAGGCCAGGAACTGGGCAACAAGGTGATCGGCGTGATCAACGACTCGGTGGATAAAAACGCCACCGTGAAGCGTATCGAGTTCGTCGGCCCGAGCGTGGGCAGCGAACTGGCGCAAACCGGCGGCATGGCGCTGCTGGTGGCGTTGATCTGTATCCTGATCTACGTTGGTTTCCGCTTCGAATGGCGCCTGGCGCTGGGGGCGGTTATCGCGCTGGCGCACGACGTGATCATCACGCTGGGCGTGCTGTCGCTGTTCCACATCGAGATTGACCTGACCATCGTCGCGTCCCTGATGTCGGTTATCGGTTACTCGCTGAACGACAGCATCGTGGTTTCCGACCGTATTCGTGAGAACTTCCGCAAGATCCGCCGCGGCACGCCTTACGAGATCATGAACGTGTCGTTGACCCAGACGCTGAGCCGTACGCTGATGACTTCCGGTACTACCCTGATGGTGGTGCTGATGCTGTACATCTTCGGTGGCGCGATGCTGCAAGGCTTCTCGCTGGCGATGCTGATCGGCGTGTCGATCGGTACCGTCTCCTCCATCTACGTCGCGTCCGCGCTGGCGTTGAAACTGGGGATGAAACGCGAGCACATGCTGCAGCAAAAAGTGGAAAAAGAGGGCGCGGATCAGCCTTCGATTCTGCCTTAACCGCCGCAGTATTCAGCGAAATGAGAAGGAGCGCCGCCGGCGCTCCTTTTTTTTGCCTCGAGTTTTCAGTGTTGCTGCACCACCGCCGGTTGGGCGGTCGAAACCAGACTGTGCAGACGGATATAGCCCAATTGTTCCGGCGTCACGCCGCTGAAGCGCAGCTCAAAGTCCTGGCCGGGTTTCGGCAGCAGCGAATCGGCGCTGGCGATCGGTTGCGACAGCGCCTCGGCGGTCAGCGGCCGCCCGGTGGCGTCGTCCAGTTGGCCCCATTCCACCACCGCGTTGAACGGCGGCAGCGTGGCCTGTGAGAGGGTGCGCACATGCAGCTGCGCCTGCGTGCCGTTGGCTTCGCTCTTGATGTGGCTCAGCGAAACGCTCAGCTCGCCGATGCCGCTTTGCAAACGGGCGGCGCTTCGGGCCGCCGGCAGCAGGTAGACGCCGTTGTCGGAGTGCTGATTGAGCATATTCTGCCGCTCCAGCGCGGTGGTTTGATCGGTCAGCACGCTCACTTTCTGGTTCAGCGCGGCGACCTGATGGCGCAGTTGAGGGACGGCGGCGTTGTGCGCGCAGCCTGCCAGCAACACGGCGGCGGCGAGCAGGGCGATTTTGGGGTAACAGGTTGTCATGACGGCGATTTCCTATGCTGAATCTCCTGTTATCAGCTTAGTCCGCCCGGAGGGGAAAGTCATATCGGCGCCGCTTCCCGGCTGCGTGTCGCAACAAATGGCCGCCGCCCTTTGTTGTGGCTGCACTTCGGGGTAAACTGCATTTATCTATAAAAACGTTTATCAGGACGTGTTATGCATTGCCCTTTCTGCGCCGCCGTTGATACCAAAGTCATTGATTCCCGCCTGGTGGGGGACGGTTCGCAAGTGCGCCGCCGCCGCCAGTGTCTGGTGTGCAATGAACGCTTCACCACCTTCGAGGTGGCCGAGTTGGTGATGCCGCGAGTGATTAAAAGCGATGAGGTGCGCGAGCCGTTCAACGAAGACAAATTGCGCCGCGGCATGCTGAAAGCGCTGGAAAAGCGCCCGGTAAGCTCGGACGACGTGGAAAACGCCCTTAACCATATCAAATCCCAACTGCGCGCCACCGGCGAACGCGAAGTGCCGACCAAACTGGTGGGCAACCTGGTGATGGACGCGTTGAAAAAGCTGGATAAGGTGGCCTACATTCGCTTTGCGTCGGTGTACCGCAGCTTCGAGGACGTGCGCGAGTTCGGCGAAGAGATTGCCCGCCTGCAAGACTAAAGGATCTTTCATGCATCACGACGAATTTTACATGGCGCGCGCCTTCGAACTGGCGCGCCTGGGGCGTTTCACTACCGCGCCCAATCCGAACGTCGGCTGCGTTATCGTGCGCGACGGCGAAATTGTCGGTGAAGGCTATCATCTGCGCGCCGGCGAGCCGCACGCGGAAGTGCACGCGCTGCGTATGGCGGGCGACAAGGCGCGCGGCGCCACCGCCTATGTCACGCTCGAGCCGTGCAGCCATCACGGCCGCACGCCGCCCTGCGCCGATGCGCTGGTGGCCGCCGGCGTAACGCGAGTGGTCGCGGCGATGCAAGATCCCAATCCTCAAGTGGCCGGGCGCGGCTTGTACAAGCTGCAGCAAGCCGGCGTCGAGGTGCGTCATGGCCTGATGCTGGCCGAGGCCGAAGCGGTTAACCTGGGCTTCCTCAAACGCATGCGCACCGGTTTCCCCTATGTGCAACTGAAGCTGGGCGCGTCGCTGGACGGCCGCACGGCGATGGCCTCCGGCGAAAGCCAGTGGATCACCTCACCCGAAGCGCGTCAGGACGTGCAGCGCCTGCGCGCGCAGAGCGCCGCCATTCTCAGCACCAGCGCCACCGTGCTGGCGGACGATCCGTCGCTGACGGTGCGCTGGGATGAGCTGGATGCCGAGACCCAGCGCCTCTATCCGCGCGAAAATCTGCGTCAGCCGCTGCGCATCCTGCTCGACAGCCAAAATCGCATTACCCCACAGCACCGCGTGGTGCAGCAGCCGGGCGCCACCTGGCTGGCGCGGCTGCAGGCGGATGAACAGACCTGGCCGCAAGACGTTGAGCAGTTTATCTGCCCGGCTCACGGCGGCGGCGTCGATCTGGTGGTGATGATGATGCTGTTGGCCAAGCGCCAGGTGAATTCAATCTGGGTGGAGGCTGGCGCATCGCTGGCTGGCGCGCTGCTGCAGGCCGGCCTGGTGGATGAGCTCATTTTGTACATCGCGCCGAAACTGTTGGGCGATAATGGCCGTGGCCTGTGCCACCTGCCGGGCCTGGAGCGGTTGGCTGACGCGCCGGAATTCGTCTTTAGCGACGTGCGCCAGGTCGGCCCCGATCTGCGTTTGCGCCTGCGGGCGAAACACTGAATCTCGCGCCCGCGCGCCGGTTTTACAAAAGCGCCGCGCAGGCGATGAAAGAATATGATAGAATCCGCCCCCCTGCGGGGTATTGAACCCATTTTTAAGGAAAGCCCATGAAAGTTATCGAAGGTGTTGTTGCTACTCCAAATGCCCGTGTGGCGATCGCAATTGCACGTTTTAACAATTTCATCAACGACAGCCTGCTGGAAGGCGCCATCGACGCGCTGAAACGCATTGGTCAGGTTGCTGACGACAACATCACCGTTGTCTGGGTCCCGGGCGCTTACGAGCTGCCGTTGACGGCGAGCGTATTGGCCAAAACCGGCAAATACGACGCGGTTATCGCGCTGGGCACCGTTATCCGTGGGGGCACCGCGCACTTCGAATATGTGGCGGGCGAAGCCAGCTCCGGCATCGGCAACGTTGCGATGAATGCCGAAATCCCGGTTGCCTTTGGCGTGCTGACCACCGAAAGCATCGAACAGGCGATCGAACGCGCCGGCACCAAAGCGGGCAACAAGGGCGCTGAAGCCGCGTTGACCGCACTTGAAATGATTAATGTTATCAAAGCTATTAAAGCCTGAATTTAGTTAAGGGGAATTCCGTGAAACCTGCTGCTCGTCGCCGCGCTCGTGAGTGCGCTGTTCAAGCGCTTTACTCTTGGCAGTTGTCTAAAAACGACCTTGCCGATGTTGAACACCAGTTCCTGACGGAGCAGGATGTCAAAGATGTTGACGTCGCCTATTTTCGCGAGTTGCTGTCCGGCGCGGCAGTGAATGCAGGTATGCTGGACGAACTGATGGCGCCATACCTGTCGCGTCAGCTCGAAGAGCTGGGCCAGGTGGAGCGCGCAGTGCTGCGCGTCGCGCTGTTTGAACTGAAAATGCGCGAGGATGTCCCTTACAAGGTGGCGATCAACGAAGCGATCGAGCTGGCGAAAACCTTCGGCGCGGAAGACAGCCACAAGTTTGTGAACGGGGTGCTGGATAAAGTGGCGCCAACCCTTCGCAAGAAAAAGTAAAACATTAAGGCCGGTATCCCCGGCCTTAATTTCTTCTCGTGGAATATCGATATGGCATGCGGCGAATTTGACCTCATTGCCCGCTATTTTGACCGGTTTAAGCGCGTGCGCCGGGATGTACAGTTGGGCATTGGAGATGACTGCGCACTGCTGGCAGTGCCGGAAAAACAGCTGGTGGCCGTCAGTACCGATACGTTGGTGGCGGGCGTGCACTTCTTGCCGGACATCGATCCGGCCGATCTCGGTTATAAAGCGCTGGCGGTCAATCTGAGCGATCTGGCGGCGATGGGCGCCGATCCGGCGTGGCTTTCGCTGGCCCTGACCCTGCCGGAGGTGAACGAGCCCTGGCTGAAGGCCTTCAGCGACAGCCTGTTTGATCAGCTCAACTATTACGGCATGCAGCTGATCGGCGGTGATACCACGCGCGGCCCGCTGAGCATGACCTTGACCATTCAGGGGCTGATCCCGGCCGGCCGGGCGTTAACCCGCAGCGGCGCGCGCATCGGCGACTGGATCTACGTGACCGGCACGCTGGGCGACAGCGCCGCCGGTCTGGCGATTCTGCAGGATCGTCTGGCGGTGCCGGAGGCGGCGGCGCGCGATTACCTGATCGCTCGCCATCTGCGCCCGCAGCCGCGGGTGCTGCAGGGGCAGGCGCTGCGCGATCTGGCCAGCTCGGCGATCGACATCTCCGACGGCCTGATTTCCGATCTGAAACACATCCTGAAGGCCAGCGACTGCGGGGCACGCATCGTGCTGGACGAGCTGCCGATGTCGCAGGCGCTGAGCAGCCACGCGGATGCCGGGCAGGCGCTGCGCTGGGCACTGGCGGGCGGCGAAGATTACGAGCTGTGCTTCACCGTGCCGGAGATCAACCGCGGCGCGCTGGAAGTGGCGCTGAGCCACCTCGGCGCCGACTACACCTGCATCGGCCAAATTGGTCCGCTGTCTGAAGGCATCCGCTATTATCGCAACGACGAAGCGGTAGAGCTGGACTGGGCCGGGTTCGATCATTTCAATGCGGAGCCGGGCACTCATGGATGAAGCCAAGCGTCGGCTGCGGATGAGCAATCCGTGGCACCTGCTGGCCACCGGTTTTGGCAGCGGTTTGTCGCCGGTGATGCCAGGCACCATGGGATCGCTGGCTGCGATCCCGTTCTGGCTGCTGCTGATCCAACTCCCGTGGCAGCTCTACTCGCTGACGGTGATGTTCAGCATTTGCATCGGCGTCTATATTTGCCACCGCACGGCAAAAGACATGAAGGTGCACGATCACGGCAGCATCGTCTGGGATGAGTTCGTCGGCATGTGGATCACGCTGATGGCGCTGCCGGTCAACGATTGGCGCTGGGTCGCTGCCGGTTTCGTCATCTTTCGCATTCTGGATATGTGGAAGCCGTGGCCGATCCGCTGGTTTGACCGCAATGTGCATGGCGGCATGGGCATCATGGTCGACGATATCATCGCCGGCGTGCTGTCCGCCGGTATCATCTACCTGATTGGCCACCACTGGCCGATCGGGCTGTTCTGACAGACGGGCGCGGCGTTTCGCGCCCGCTACTCTTTATTCAAACCCCGTCACCCGATGCGGCACGTAAGCCGTCTCCAGTTCCGCCACCTCTTGCGGCGACAGACTCAAATCGACCGCGGCAATGGCGTCGTCCAACTGCTCGCTGCGTGACGCGCCAACGATCGGCGCGCTGACCGCCGGTTTGTTCAGCAGCCAGGCCAGCGCGATCTGCGCCCGCGAGACGCCGCGTTCTTCGGCGAGGCTGGCGACGCGCTCGGCGATAATGGCATCGATGCCTTCGGTTTCCTCATACAGGCTCTTGCCGAACTGGTCGGAAATCAGCCGCGCGGTGGTTTCGCCCCAAGGGCGAGTCAGGCGGCCGCGCGCCAGCGGGCTCCACGGCAGCACGGCGATGCCTTCGGCGGCGCACAGCGGGTGCATTTCGCGCTCTTCTTCGCGCTGAATCAGGTTGTATTGATCCTGCATGCTGACGAAGCGCGTCCAGCCGTGCAGATCGGCGGTGTACAGCGCTTTGGCGAACTGCCAGGCGTACATGGAAGAGGCGCCGATGTAACGCGCTTTACCGGCTTTCACCACCTCGTGCAGCGCCTCCAGCGTCTCTTCCAGCGGCGTTTCGTAATCCCAGCGGTGGATTTGCAGCAAATCGACATAGTCAGTGCCCAGGCGCCGCAGGCTGTCGTCGATGGACTGCATGATGTTGGCGCGCGATAAACCGCGCTTCAGATTGCTCAGCGGGAAATAGACCTTGGTGGCGACCACCACGTCTTCGCGGCGTGCATAGTCGCGCAGCGCCCGGCCGAGGATCTCCTCGCTGCTGCCGTCGGAATAGCTGTTGGCGGTGTCGAAAAAGTTGATGCCGGCTTCCAGCGCCTGTTTCAACAGCGGGCGGCTGCTCTCTTCCGGCAGCGTCCAGGCGTGATTGCCGCGGTTCGGTTCGCCGTAGGTCATGCAACCCAGGCAGATGCGTGAGACGTTCAGATCGGTGTTGCCCAGCTTCAGGTACTTCATGCTTGCCTCCCATTCACAGCTCAGACAGTAACTGTAGCGCGGATCCCGGAGGGCGGAAACGAAAACGCCCCCGGGAGCGGAGGCGTTTTTTCAGGCGCGGGCGGCGATTACTGCGCCAGCCAGGTTTCGATTTGGCGCTGAATGCCGGCGGCGTCCAGCCCCAGATCGGCGCGCAGCTCTTCCTGGGTGCCCTGCGAGACGAAGCTGTCCGGCAGGCCGAGGTTCAGCACCGGCACCGGACGGCGTTTGGCCATCAGCAGTTCGTTGACGCCGCTACCGGCGCCGCCCATGATGGCGTTCTCTTCCAGCGTGACCAGCGTTTCATGGCTGGCGGCCAGTTCGAGCACCAGCTGCTCGTCCAGCGGCTTGACGAAGCGCATGTCGACCAGCGTGGCGTTGAGCGCTTCCGCCGCTTGCGCGGCCTCCGGCAGCAGGGTGCCGAAGTTGAGAATGGCGATCTTTTCCCCCTGGCGGCGCACCACGCCTTTGCCGATCGGCAGCAGGCTGAGCGGCTCCAGCGCCGCGCCGGTGCCGGTGCCGCGCGGATAGCGCACGGCGCTCGGGCCGTCGTTGTAGTGATAGCCGGTATACAGCATCTGGCGGCATTCGTTTTCGTCGCTCGGCGTCATGATCACCATGGTCGGGATGCAGCGCATGAACGACAGATCGAACGCCCCTTGGTGGGTCTGGCCATCGGCGCCGACGATGCCGCCGCGATCGATGGCGAACATCACCGGCAGGTTTTGGATCGCCACGTCATGGATCAGCTGGTCGTAGGCGCGTTGCAGGAAGGTGGAATAGATCGCCACCACCGGCTTGTAGCCGCCGATCGCCAGCCCGGCGGCGAAGGTGACCGCGTGCTGTTCGGCGATCGCCACATCGAAATATTGCTGCGGATAGTCGCGAGAGAACTGCACCATGCCGGAGCCTTCGCGCATCGCCGGCGTGATCGCCATCAGCGAGCTGTCTTTGGCGGCGGTTTCACACAGCCAGTCGCCGAAGATTTTCGAATAGGTCGGCAGACCGCCGGCGCTTTTCGGCAGCGTACCGCTGGCGGGATCGAACTTCGGCACCGCGTGGAAGCTGATCGGATCCTTCTCCGCCGGCGCGTAACCGCGGCCTTTCTTGGTCATGATGTGCAACAGCTGCGGGCCTTTCAGATCGCGCATGTTTTTCAACGTGGCGACCAGGCCCTGTACGTCGTGCCCGTCTACCGGGCCGATGTAGTTGAAGCCCAGCTCTTCGAACAGCGTACCCGGCACCACCATGCCTTTCAGGTGCTCTTCGGTGCGTTTCACCAGCTCCTTGATCGGCGGCACGCCGGCCAGCACTTTTTTGCCGCCTTCGCGCAGGGTGGAGTAAAGCTTGCCGGACAGCAGCTGTGCCAGATGGTTGTTCAGCGCGCCGACGTTTTCCGAGATCGACATCTCGTTGTCGTTCAGCACCACCAGCATGTCCGGATTGATGTCGCCGGCGTGGTTCATCGCTTCGAACGCCATGCCGGCGGTGATGGCGCCATCGCCGATCACGCACACCGTGCGGCGGCCTTTGCCTTCACGCTCTGCCGCCACCGCCATGCCGAGGCCGGCGCTGATCGAGGTTGACGAATGGCCGACCGACAGCACGTCGTATTCGCTTTCGGCGCGCCACGGGAAGGGGTGCAACCCGTTCTTTTGCCGGATAGTGGCGATCCGGTCGCGGCGGCCGGTCAGGATTTTGTGCGGGTAGGCCTGGTGGCCGACGTCCCACACCAGATGATCGAACGGCGTGTTGTAGACGAAATGCAACGCCACCGTCAGTTCGACGGTACCCAGCCCGGAGGCAAAGTGGCCGCTGGAGCGACTGACGCTGTTCAGCAGATATTGCCGCAGCTCATCGCACAGCTTCGGCAAGCTCTCTTTGGGCAGTGAGCGGAGTTCCTCGGGGTTTTCCGCTAGCGCCAGGGTTGGGTATTTGGCTATATCAAGACTCATTCGATACTCATATCAGAGGAGTTAACGTCACACGTTAATTGTCGCGTTCAATAATGAAGCTGGCTAACGCTCGCAATGGCGCTGTGTTATAAGATTGCGCTGCCAAAGTGTCTAATGCAGCTAATGCTTCCTGATAGAGATCCCACGCTTTTGCTTTCGCGCTGTCAAGCCCGAGCAACGCCGGGTAGGTACTCTTTCCGTGTTGTTGGTCCGCTCCCTGGCGCTTGCCGATCTTTTCAGTCTCGCCGACAACGTCCAAAATGTCATCCTGCACCTGGAACGCCAGGCCGACCGCAGCGGCGTAACGATCCAGCTGCGGCAGCGCTGCTCGCCCGGCTTCGCCGGCGCTCAGCGCGCCCAGACGCACCGCGGCGCGGATCAGCGCGCCGGTTTTGTGGCGGTGGATCTGTTCCAGCGCCTGCAGATCGACGCGCTTGCCTTCGGCTTCCAGATCCAGCGATTGGCCGCCGCACATGCCGGCTACGCCGCTGGCTGCTGCCAGTTCGGAGACCATCGCCAGCCGATCGCGCAGCGCCACGTCAGGCATTTCGGCATCGGCCAGGATCGAAAACGCCAGCGTTTGCAGCGCATCGCCGGCCAGGATCGCGTTGGCTTCGCCGAATTTAATGTGACAGGTCGGCTGGCCACGGCGCAGATCGTCGTCGTCCATCGCCGGCAGATCGTCATGGATCAGCGAGTAGGCGTGGATGCATTCCACCGCCGCCGCCGGCGCGTCCAGGTTGCTCAGCGATACGCCGAACATCTGGCCGGTGGTGTACACCAGGAACGGACGCAGACGCTTGCCGCCCAGCAAGGCGCCGTGACGCATCGCCGCCACCATGTTGCCGTCGTTGAACGGCAGCGGGGCGATGAAGTCCAGCAGCGCGCGATCGGCGCGCTGGCGGAAAATCTGCAGTTGATCGGCAAAAGCGGCCGATGGGGCGATCTCAGACATGTCGGTTACTCGGCATCCGGTGTGAAAGGCGCCAGCGCCGCATCGTCGGCGCTGGCGTTAAGAAGTATCTGCACACGCTGTTCCGCCTGTTGCAGTTTCTGCTGGCCTTGGCGCGCCAGCTGCACGCCGCGTTCGAATTCGTTCAGCGCGTCTTCCAGCGGCAGTTCGCCTGACTCCAGACGCGTCACGATGCTTTCCAGCTCGCCGAGGGCGCTTTCAAAGCTGGCAGTTTGCTCTGTACTGGCTGATTGTGCTGGTTTTTTCGGCATAATTTTCTTTTTACGTCATCATGTGAACCGTGGCGCCAGAGCCTATCCTAGCGGATCTTGATTAGCAAATCATGGCGCTCATGTGTGGTTTTGTGCGCAGAGCACGGCGATATGGTGATATACTCCGCGCCGTAATTCTTATCTGACAACAAAGACCGCCATGAAGTTTATCATTAAATTGTTCCCGGAAATCACCATCAAGAGCCAATCTGTGCGCTTGCGCTTTATCAAGATTCTCTCGACCAATATTCGCAACGTCCTGAAGCAGTATGATGAAACGCTGGCGGTCGTCCGTCACTGGGATCATATCGAAGTTCGCGCCAAAGATGAAAACCAGCGGCCGATCATCGCCGACGCGCTGACGCGCATTCCCGGCATCCACCATATTCTGGAAGTGGAAGATCGCGCTTATACCGATATCCACCACATCTTCGAGCAGACGCTGGAAGCCTACCGCGCCCAGCTGGAAGGCAAAACCTTCTGCGTGCGCGTCAAGCGTCGCGGCAAGCAGGCGTTCAATTCGCAGGACGTGGAGCGTTACGTCGGCGGCGGCCTGAACCAGCATATCGACAGCGCGCGCGTTAACCTGACCCGACCGCAGGTCACGGTAAACCTGGAGATTGAAGACGACAAGCTGATGCTGGTCAAACGCCGCCTCGAAGGCATCGGCGGTTATCCGGTCGGCACCCAGGAAGACGTGATGTCGCTGATTTCCGGCGGCTTCGACTCGGGCGTGTCGAGCTATATGCTGATGCGCCGCGGCTGCCGCGTGCACTTCTGCTTCTTCAACCTGGGCGGCGCCGCGCATGAGATTGGCGTGAAGCAGGTGGCGCACTACCTGTGGAACCGTTTCGCCAGTTCGCACAAGGTGCGCTTCGTCGCCATCGACTTCGAGCCGGTGGTGGGGGAGATCCTGGAGAAAGTCGACGACGGCCAGATGGGCGTGGTGCTCAAGCGCATGATGGTGCGCGCCGCTTCGCAAGTGGCCGAACGCTACGGCGTGCAGGCGCTGGTGACCGGTGAAGCGCTGGGGCAGGTGTCCAGCCAGACGCTGACCAACCTGCGCCTGATCGATAACGCGTCCGACACCCTGATCCTGCGTCCGCTGATCTCGCACGATAAAGAGCACATCATCAAACTGGCGCGTGAAATCGGCACCGAGGACTTCGCCAAAACCATGCCGGAATACTGCGGCGTGATTTCGAAGAGCCCGACGGTAAAAGCCGTCAAGGCCAAGATCGAAGAGGAAGAAAGCCACTTCGATTTCAGCATTCTCGATCGGGTGGTGAGCGAGGCGAAGAACGTCGATATTCGCTCCATCGCCGAGCAGGCGCAGGAGCAGGTGACCGAAGTGGAAACCGTTGCGGCCTTCGGCGCCGACGAGGTGATCCTGGATATCCGTTCCAACGACGAGCAGGAAGAGAAGCCGTTGCAGCTGGAACAGGTTGAAGTGAAAGCGCTGCCGTTCTACAAGCTGAGCACCCAGTTCGGCGATCTGGATCAGAGCAAAACCTATCTGCTGTACTGCGAGCGCGGCGTAATGAGCCGCCTGCAGGCGCTGTACCTGCTGGAGCAGGGCTTCAGCAACGTGAAGGTTTATCGCCCGTAGCGGGGCAGCGGCGTAAACGAGAGGGGCTGAACCGGTGTTCAGCCCTTTTTTATCGGCAAGCCGCTCAGTCGCGGAAATCGTACATCCCAGGGATCAGCACCAGCTGCGCGGCGATCTCCGCCGCTTTGGCCTTGCCAAGCAGCAGATCGATCAGCTTCAGCGCAAACTCCATTGCGGTGCCCGGCCCCTGGCTGGTGAGCAGCTTGACGCGCGCGTCGTACACCACGCGGCGTTCCATCCATTTATCCGCCGGTATCTGGTCTTTCAGGCCCGGGAAGCCGGTCATGTTGCCGACCGGGAACAGATCGTGGTGCTGCAGCACCAGCGCCGGCGCCGCACAGATGGCGGCGACGATATTCCCCTGCAGGTGCATCTGCCGCACTTTTTCCACCAGCAACGGGCTGTCGCGGAAGCATTCTGCGCCTTTTAGGCCGCCGGGCAGCACGATGGCGTCGAAAGGCTCATCGACGATCGCCACCAGCGGCGCGTCGGCCAGCAGCTTGACGCCGCGCGAACAAACGATAGTCAGCTCGCCGTCACTGGCGACGCTGGCGGTAGTGACTTTAACGCCCGCCCGCACCAGCAGATCGATGGTGGTGACGGCTTCGGTTTCTTCGCTACCAGGTGCCAGGCAAACCAGCGCCGATACGCTCATATTCATTTTCCTTTCGTTTAATCAATTCAAACAGCCGCGCATTCTCCGGCAGCGTGAGGCCGTGACTGCGCGCACGGCGCAGCAGGTAGCCGGTGATGTAGTCGATCTCGGTATGCCGCTGGCTGCGGATATCCTGCAGCATCGACGAAACGTTGTCGGCGGTGCTGTGGATCACGTCCATCACATATTGCATCAGGCCTTCGCAGGAGGTGTGGTAGCCCTCCATCGCCATCACGCTGGCGACTTCACGACACAGCGTTTCGATCTGCTCCGGGTAGCGCTGCAGATCGCCGTTGCGGCAGCCGTACAGCGCCGTCAGCGGGTTGATCACGCAGTTGACCGCCAGCTTGCGCCAGTTGGCCGAGGCGATGTTGTTGTGCCAGGCGACGTCGGGCAGCGCCTGATGCAGCACTTCCGCCAGGTGGCTGAGATGCTGGGCGGCCGGTGAGGTGGGACCGATGTGGGTGATGCCGGTGGCGACGTGAATAATGGTGCTGCCTTCGTGGCGCGCGGCGTGGGTGGTGGTGCCCTGCAGGATGGGCTGGCCGTTTTGCGGCAGCTCCTCCTGGGTACCCATGCCGTTATGCAACAGCAAAATGGCGCACTGAGGGTTCAGCTTCGGCAGCAGCGCACTGACCGCGCTGGAGACCTGCCAGGCTTTCAGCGTCACCAGCAGCAGCTCGCTCTGCGCGAGGTGCTCAGGATCGTTGGTGGGCAAATTGCGATTAAACGAGACGCCTTCCGGCTCGATCACGTTCACGGCGCAAAAAGGCTGCGGCACTCTTAGCCATCCCTGTACATCGTGGCCCTGCTGATACAGCCGGGAGAGCCACAGTTGTCCGAGCGCGCCGCAACCAAGAATGGTTATTTTCATTCAGTCTCCTTGGAAACACGGGAATACCGCTCAATTACCGTGATCTAACTATAGGCTTTATGGCAGCCTGAAGCGCTATCCCTGCGTGCGTTCAGCAGATTTTGTCTGAGGCGGCAAAGCGGTTATCATGCTCGGCATCAAAATCGCCTAAGCTATTAGGCACTCATTCAGGAGGAAGAAGTATGCCATCTTTCGACATCGTTTCCGAAATTGATATGCAGGAAGTGCGTAACGCCGTTGAGAACGCCACCCGCGATCTCGGCACCCGCTGGGATTTTCGCAACGTGCCGGCCAGCTTTGAGCTAAACGAGAAAAACCAAAGCATCAAGGTTGCCACCGAGTCTGATTTCCAGGTACAGCAGCTGCTCGACATTCTGCGCGAAAAGCTGAGCAAGCGTAGCATCGACGGCGCCGCGCTGGAGATCCCGGAAGAGTTTACCCACAGCGGTAAAACCTACAGCGTGGAAGCCAAGCTGAAGCAGGGGATTGAAACCTCTGTAGCGAAGAAAATCGTCAAGCTGATCAAAGACAGCAAGCTGAAGGTGCAGGCGCAGATCCAGGGCGAAGAAGTGCGGGTGACCGGCAAGTCACGCGACGATTTGCAGAGCGTGATGGCGCTGGTGCGCGGCGGCGATCTGGGGCAGCCGTTCCAGTTCAAGAACTTCCGCGATTAATCTCGACGGGGCCGGCATTGCCGGCCCCGTTTCTTTACAGCGAATTGACCAGCGCTTCCAGCTGACCGCGATTGGTCTGCTTGGTGTCCACCTTGACGTAGGCGCTGCGCTCTTCCGGCACCACGATCGCCTCGGCCACGCCGGGCTGCGCCTTCAGGCGGCTTTCCAGCGCCGAATCCTTCACCGCCAGTTCAGACAGCGTGATGCGCAGGCTGCTGACATACGGCGGCTCTTTCATGGTGCTGCTGACCAAGAACCAGACGGCGGCCAATACCGCGCCGGCGATAAACACCAGGCCTGCCCCTTGCAAACCGTACAGCCAGCCGCCGAGGCTGCCGCCGATCGCCACGCCGATAAACTGGCTGGTGGAGTAGACCCCCATCGCGGTGCCCTTATAGCCGGCCGGTGATTCTTTGCTGATCAGCGAAGGCAGAATGGCTTCCATCACGTTGAAGGCCATGAAGAACAGCTGCACGCCGGCGATGATGCCCCACAGGTGCGCGCCGGAGAGCCACAGCAGCACTTCGGCGCAAAACAGCACCGCCACGCAGCCCATAAACACCTGCTTCATGCGGCGATATTTTTCGGCATAGATGATGAACGGCACCACGGCGGCGAACGACACCAGCATGGTCACCAGGTAGACGATCCAGTGTTCGCTGGCCGCCAGCCCGGCTTTCTCCATCGCCAGCGGCAGCGCCACGAAGCTCGACATCAGCAGGATATGCAGACACATGATGCCGAAGTTGAGCTTCAGCAGGCGCGAGTTGCTCAGCACTTTGCGGAAACTGCCGCGCACGATGCTGGACTCGCGGTTCAACAGGTGAGTATCGGCGGAAGGCACCACCGCCAATGTGATGGCGATCCCGGCCAGCGCCAGCACGGCGATCATCCAGAACAGAGCATGCAGGCCGAAGGCGTGGGTAATTATAGGGCCCAACACCATGGCGATGGCGAAGGTGATGCCGAAGCTGACGCCGATGAACGCCATCGCTTTGGTGCGGTTCTGCTCGCGGGTCAGATCGGAGAGCAGCGCCATTACTGCGGCGGCGATCGCGCCGGAGCCTTGCAACGCGCGGCCGAGGATCACGCCCCAGATAGAGTCGGTCGCGGCGGCGATCACGCTGCCGAGGGCAAAGATCAGCAGGCCGCCGACGATCAGCGGCTTACGGCCGATGCGATCGGACACCAGGCCGAACGGGATCTGAAACACCGCCTGCGCCAGGCCGTAGATGCCGATGGCGATGCCGATCAGCGCTTCGCTGGCGCCGTTGAGCGCCATGCCGTAGGTGGTCAGCACCGGCAATACCATAAACATGCCGAGCATGCGCAGGGAGAATACGGTGCCCAATCCCCAGGTAGCGCGGCGCTCCTGCGGGGTCATTGAATTATCGTTCACATCAAACCTCGGTAAAAACCATGCCATCAGACGTTGAGACAGCGCCTGATGGCATGATTTCTGTAAAGCTGCGTCATTTTAGTGTGCGGGGCAGGGGGGGTAAATCGAATGTTGTTTAACAGATATTACAGTTTGGCCGCTTTTCGGCGTGACAAATAAAATGGGCCGCAAAAGCGGCCCATTCACAGATGATTTGGCTTACCAAACGTAGGTCACCAGCGCTTCAGGCGCCGCCGTGGCGCTGAAGTCGATCGACATCATCACGCTCAGCGAGGTGATGGCGACGATGGAGAACACGAACAGTTTGCGCGCCCAGACGCTGTCGTTTTCGGTTTTATAACCGCGCAGCGCCATGCCGAGCCACCATACGCTCACCGCCGCAGCGACGATCAGGTACTTGTAGCCGGCGTAGCCCACCAGGGTCAGCATCAGCGTGGCGATCATAAATGCCAGGATGTAGACCGTGATGTGGTTCTTGGCGACGGAAATGCCTTTCACCACCGGCAGCACCGGAATGTTGGCCGCCTGGTAATCTTTAAAGCGGAAGATAGCGATCGCATAAGAATGCGGCATCTGCCACAGGCTAAAGATAGCCAGCAGGATCAACGCGCCGGCGTCGAACTCGTTGGTCACCGCGCAGTAGCCGATAACCGGCGGCGCGGCGCCCGACAGGCTGCCGATCAGCGTGCCGTAGACCGAATGGCGTTTCATGTACAGGCTGTAAACGCCGACATAAACCACGAAGCCCATCACCGCCAGCCACATGGCCAGCGGGTTGGCCGCGATATACAGCAACGCGAAGCCCGCAATACCCAACACGGTCGCATAAACCAGGGTGACACTCGGCGCGATCAGGCCTTTTACCAGCACCCGATTCTTCGTTCTCTCCATTTTCTTGTCGATATCGCGGTCGATGTAGTTGTTAAACACACAGCCCGACGCGACCACCAACGAGACACCCACCAGGGTGGCGAGAAACAGGGGATAGTCGATGCTCCCTTTGGAAGCGAGCAGGAATCCCCCAACGACAGAAATTAAATTGCCGAAAATAATTCCTGGTTTAGTGACTTGCAGGTATTGCTTAATCATCACGTGCAGCTCAGCTCTTAATCGACCATCATATTGATGTTGAGGTTGTACATAATCCAGAGTGAACCTACAACAACGATACCGATGATCATAGCGGTGAACAGCAATGCCACCAGGTTCCAGCGCTCTTCCGATGAGGTGTTCATGTGCAGGAAGTAAACCAGGTGAACAATCACCTGGATAACCGCCATACCGACAACAACCGCCAGGATGGTGGAATGAGAGGCAGTGCCGTTCATTACCATCGCAAATGGAATTACCGTCAGGATGATCGACAGGATAAAGCCGATCAGGTATGACTTCACGCTGCCGTGGCTTGCGCCGCCGTGAGAGGTTTCATGGGATGAATGGCTCATTACATAACCCCCAGCAGGTAGACAACGGTAAATACGCAGATCCAGACCACGTCCAGGAAGTGCCAGAACAGGCTCAGGCACATCAGGCGGGTTTTGTTGGTCGCGGTCAGGCCGAACTTGCTCACCTGAATCATCAGCACGATGATCCAAATCAGGCCGGAAGTCACGTGCAGACCGTGGGTGCCGACCAGCGCGAAGAAGCTGGACAGGAACGCGCTGCGATCCGGCCCGAAGCCTTCGGCGATCAGGTGATGGAATTCATAGATTTCCATCGCCACGAAGCCCAGACCAAACAGGAAGGTCAGGAACAACCAGGTGTTTACACCGCCAACTTTACCCTTGTTCATGGCGATCATCGCCATGCCGTAGGTGATGGAGCTGAACAACAGCAGGAAAGTTTCGACCAGGACAAACTTCAGGTCGAAGATGTCTTTGCCTGAGGGACCGCCAGCGGTCCCGTTCACCAGGACTGCATAAGTCGCGAACAAGCTCGCAAACAAAATACAGTCGCTCATCAGGTAGATCCAGAATCCGAAGACTTTGGTCTCTCCCGCGTCGTGGTGCCCATGCTCTGCATGGGCTGCGTTATGATTGGTCAGAGTTTCAGTTGACATGGTTCACGCCTGCTTTACGGATTTGTTCGTAGTGTTGGTTCTCAATGCGCTCGATTTCATCAACCTGCACATAGTAGTCAACATCGTGATCGAAGCTCTTGCCGATCCAGACAACGATCATACCGATGAAGCCGGCCAGAGCCATCCACCAGATTTCCCAAATCATTGCGAAACCGAATACCAGGCTGAAGAAGGCGATGATAACGCCGGCACCGGTGTTCTTAGGCATATGAATCGGTTCGTATTTAGCCGGTTTCTTATAAGCTTCGCCTTTTTCTTTCATGTCCCAGAATTCATCACGGTCATGAATCTGCGGCACTACGGCAAAGTTATAGAACGGCGGTGGAGACGAGGTTGACCACTCCAGAGTACGAGCACCCCATGGGTCACCGGTCAGATCGCGGTTTTGTTCGCGGTCACGGATACTGACGAAGATCTGGGTCAGCTGGCACAGGATGCCGCAGGCGATCAGCGCCGCACCGCCGGCTGCAACCAGCAGCAGAGGGTGGAACTCAGGGTTGATGTTCTGGCTGATACGACGGGTCATGCCCATAAAGCCCAATGCGTACAGCGGCATAAAGGCGGTGAAGAAGCCGATGATCCAGAACCAGAACGCGCGGATGCCCCATTTTTCGTTCAGCGTGAAGCCGAAGGATTTCGGGAACCAGTAGGTCAGGCCCGCGAAGCAACCGAACACCACGCCGCCGATGATGACGTTGTGGAAGTGCGCGATCAGGAACAGGCTGTTGTGCAGCACGAAGTTCGCGCCCGGCACCGCCAGCAGAACGCCGGTCATACCACCCACGGAGAAGGTGATGATGAAGCCAACGGTCCACAGCATTGCGGAGTTGAGCTTGATGCGGCCCTGATACATGGTGAACAGCCAGTTGAAGATTTTCACCCCGGTCGGGATGGAAATGATCATGGTGGCGATACCGAAGAAGGCGTTAACGTTCGCGCCGGACCCCATGGTGAAGAAGTGGTGCAGCCAGACGATGAACGACAGAACGGTGATCGCGATGGTTGCCCATACCAGTGAGGTATAGCCGAACAGGCGTTTTCTGGAGAAGGTCGCGGTGACTTCGGAGAACACGCCGAACACCGGCAGAACCAGGATATACACCTCTGGGTGACCCCAGGCCCAAATCAGGTTGATGTACATCATCATGTTGCCGCCCATATCATTGGTGAAGAAATGGGTGCCCAGATAGCGATCCAGGGTCAGCAGCGCGATGGTGACGGTCAGAATTGGGAAAGAAACGATGATCAGGACGTTGGTACACAGCGCCGCCCAGGTGAACACCGGCATCTTCATCATAGGCATGCCAGGGGCACGCATCTTCAGAATGGTGGCGAAGAAGTTCACGCCGGTCAGCAGGGTACCCAGACCGGAAATCTGCAGACTCCAGATCCAGTAATCGACCCCGACGCCAGGACTGTACTCTTTACCCGACAGCGGCGGATACGCCAGCCAACCGGTCTGAGCGAACTCACCGACCCCCAGGGAGATGTTGATCAGCACCACGCCCACCACGAAGAACCAGAAGCTCAGGGAGTTCAGGAACGGGAAGGCGACGTCGCGCGCACCGATTTGCAGCGGCACCACAACGTTCATCAGGCCAACCACGAAAGGCATCGCCATGAAGAAGATCATGATGACGCCGTGCGCGGTGAAGATCTGGTCGTAGTGGTGCGGCGGCAGGAACCCGGCTTCGCCGGCGGACGCCAACGCCTGCTGGCTACGCATCATGATGGCGTCGGCAAAGCCGCGCAGCAGCATGACCATCGCCACGATGATGTACATGATACCAATTTTTTTATGGTCGACCGAAGTCAGCCATTCGCTCCACAGCCACTTCCATTTACCGAAATACGTCAGCAGCGCCAGCACTGCCAGGCCCCCGACAATAATTGCGGCTACGGTGACCATGATGATCGGTTCGTGGTACGGAACCGCATCAAGTGTTAATTTTCCCAACATCAGTTATTCCTCGGCTCCGGCGTGAGCAGCATGTTCACCCATGTCCATACCTTGGCTCATGTCCATGCCTTCGTGCGCGCCAGCGCCCTTGTGCATATCCATGTCGCCCATGAATTTGGCAATTGTTTCTTTGAACAAATTCGGTTTGACAGCGGCAAAGTACTCAACCGGGTTGTTTTCACTCGGCTCTGCCAGTTTGTTAAAGTCGTCGGTGGTGTTCAGGTTTTTAGACGATGCCTTCACCTTGGCCACCCACTGATCGAAGTCGCCTTCGGTCGGGGTAACGATCGCGGTGAATTTCATACCGGAGAAGCCTGCGCCGCTGTAGCTGCTGGAGATGCCTTTGTAGGCACCGGCTTCGTTGCCGATCAGGTGCAGTTTGGTCTGCATCCCGGCCATCGCATAAATCTGTCCACCCAACTGCGGGATAAAGAACGAGTTCATTACCGAGTTAGAGGTGATCTTGAATTCGACTGGAACATCTTTCGGGAAAGCCAGCTCATTAACGGTCGCAATGCCTTGTTCCGGGTAGATGAACAGCCATTTCCAGTCGAGCGACACCACTTCGATCGTCATCGGCTTCTTGTCGGTGACAATCGGCTTGAACGGATCGAGTTCGTGGGTGGTCTTCCAGGTAATGGTGCCAAGGATGGCGATGATAATGATAGGAATGGTCCAGACGACCGCTTCGATCTTGTTGGAGTGGGCCCAGTTCGGACTGTACTTGGCGTCTTTGTTGGAAGCGCGATACTTCCAGGCAAAGGCGAACGCCATGAAGATAACTGGCACCACTACGATCAACATCAATGCGATTGCAGTGATAATCAGTGTCCGTTGCTCAACACCAATTGCTCCTTTGGGATTCATCAAAACCATATCGCAGCCACTGAGCAATACAGTGCCTGCGATTAATGACAGCATCCCAATACTTTTATTGTATTTCTTAAGTCTCATCTAACGACCTCAATAACAAAGGCTCAATTGTCGTTTCATGTGTGCGGGCATTTTACGGGAAGGTTGCAGTACTGTAAACATGCTTAAGGGAGTGTCAGCGGCTTGTTGACACTTTCTGTTAAGGGGGTCACAGATGTAACCCTGCGTGACAATTTACCAATGACAACAACGCGTTGGCACGCTGAATCGTGACGAGCAGCCCGTATGTTAAGGAAAACTAAAGGTATGATGAATTTGGCGAAGAAATGCGCGACGGGGAAATACGCAGAAAAGGTTTATTTAATGTAAAATAATTGTGTCTTAAAGGTGAATTTAATTTTATTTCCGAGTGCGGCAGTCGGATAAAAAAATAATTTCCGCGCCGATTATCTTTTTTTACCGAAATAAATATTCCCCCGGATCGCTTTTTTTTCGGCCGGCGAAATCACCGGCCGTTCAGATTATGCCAAACGGGTGCGGCGCAGGGCGAGGTAATCCAACGTACTGCCCATGGCGACGCCGAGCAGGCTCAGCGCGGCGCCGACCTGCAGCAGCCGATCGGCCAACTGCGGGGCCTGCGTCCAATCCAGCGCATTGGCGATAAGCAACAGCAACCACAGGCCCAACAGCGAACAGCCTAGCGTCAGCAAGCGCAGCGCCCAACGGTAAGATTCTGAAAACTCGGTGCGCGGCATAAAATTGCCATGCTGCTGGGTGTGCTCCAGCGTCTGACGACAGATAGCGAGCAGCAGCAAGCCGGGCAGGGCAGCGGCGATAGAGAACAGGTAGAACAACGGCCAACCGTGGGCTTCAACGAACCAGCCGGCGATCGGGCCGACATAGACGCGCCCTACGGCGGACAGCGCCGACAGCAGCGCGAACTGGGTGGCGGAGAACGACCGGTTGCACAGCGTCATCAGCAGCGCCACGAAGGCCGCGGTGCCCATGCCGCCACACAGATTTTCGAGGAAGATGGCGCTGCCCATGGTGAGCAGGCTCTTGTCGGTCACCGCCAGGATCCAATACCCGAGATTGGAGACCGCCTGCAGGACGCCGAACAGCATCAGCGCGCGGAACAGACTGAGACGCTGCATCAGCACGCCGCCGAACAGGGCGCCGACGATGGTCGCGAACAGGCCGAGGGTTTTGTTCACCAGCCCGACTTCACCGGCGTCGAACCCCACGCCGCGGATCAGGAAGGTGGTACTCAGGCTGCCGGCGAAGGCGTCGCCCATTTTATACATCACGATCAGCAGCAGGATCAGCCAGGCGTTGTTGCGGCCGAAGAAATCGCGCAGCGGCGCGACGACCGCCTGTTCCATGGTGCGCGGCGCCGGGATGCTTTCATCCGGCTCCGGCGCCAACAGCGTGGCGGCCACGCCGATCAGCATCAATCCGGCCATCAGCCAGTAGGTGGCTTGCCAGCCGAAATAGCGATCCGCCAGCCACAGCGCCAGGCCGCCGGAAACCAGCATCGCCAGCCGATAACCCAGCACCGAGATCGCCGCGCCCGTGCCGCGTTCTTCGGCTTTCAGCAGATCGGTTTTATAGGCGTCGAACACGATATCTTGCGAGGCGGAGCAGAACGCCACCAGCACCGCCAACGCCGCCAGCCACCACAGGTGCTGCGCGGGTTGCATAAAGCCCATCGCCACAATCGCCGCCACCAGCAACAGCTGGCTGATCAGCAGCCAACCGCGCCGCCGCCCGAGAAACGGCGGGGTATAGCGGTCCATGAACGGCGACCAGAGGAATTTGAAGACATAGGCCTGGCCCACCAGCGAGAAGATGCCGATGGTTTTCAGATCGATATTTTCGACGGTCATCCAGGCTTGCAGCGTGCCGGAGGTCAATGCCAGCGGCAGACCCGACGCGAAGCCCAGCAGCAGCAGAATGGCGGAGTTACGCTGGGTGAAGATGTTCAGATAGTGTTTCGACATGAGTTCCCTGTCTGCGCCGCCCGATCCGCCGAGCGGCGCCAGGCGCGCCGATTAGCGCGCGTTTTGCTTGATGAAATCGTTGACGCTGGTGTCCTGAGCCATGTCGGCGATCACGTCGCCCAGCACGGAGTTGACGGCGTCGGTGATCTTCTCGTTGGTCGCCGTGAAGGCGCCCTGCACGTTATAGGTCGAGCGGTAATTCTTCACCTGCTTGTTGCCGTTCTTCGCCTGAGCGATGATCGAGATGTCGGCTTTGGTGGTGATGTTGTAGCGCAGGTTACCTTCGGCGACGTCCGCGTACAGGTTATTGACGACGATTTGCAGCGCCACCGGGCCGTCGGCACCGATCATGTAGCCGCGTGCGCCCATCTGTTTCTCCAGCACTTCCTGCAGCAGGAAACGCAGATCGCGCGATGGCGTCAGCGTGACCAACTGGCCGTCGCGGTTCACCTTGGCCAGCGCCTGGTCGGTGCGCTGATCCGCGCCGTTGATGCTGACAGTGATGCCCTGCAGGGTAGGATCCTGCTGCGGCAGAACGATTTTCGGCGTGACGTTCAGGGTGTTGCTGCTGGTCGCGCAGCCGGCCAGCAGCAGGGCGGCCAGCAAAGGAAGACAAAGTTTCTTTAACATGTTTTCTGTCTCATTCTCGATGGATTTAGCAATAATCAGAGCGGGATAGCCGACAACAAATTGCCGACATCATAGCATCGCCGCCGTGCGGTGGAAGCGCGGAAGGCGCCTGAGTGACAAATTTTTACCTGCCGTTGATAAAAACACGCTTTTTTGGCCCGCTCAATCGGATAATCCCCCAAGCGGCGGGGATGGCGCTCATCATTTGACCGCAGAAAAGAGAAATTTGTCCCGGCGATGGTCTAAACGGGGGAAAACCGGCTAATATTGAACTAGATGGGCACGGTCCTCTGCCGGTGTTGTAAGGAGATCCTATGATTCGCGAGCAAATAGAAGCAAAGTTAAGGGCGGCGTTTGAGCCCGCGTATCTGGAAGTCGTTGATGAAAGCTATCGTCATAACGTTCCGGCGGGTTCAGAAAGCCATTTCAAAGTGGTATTGGTCAGCGATCGCTTCGTCGGCGAACGTTTTTTGACGCGCCACCGCTCCATCTACGGCGTATTGTCGGAGGAGCTGGCGGACGGCGTACACGCGCTGGCGCTGCACACCTATACGCTCAAAGAGTGGGAAGGTCTGCAGGATACCGTGCCGGCCTCGCCGCCGTGCCGCGGCGCCGGCACGCTGGCCTGAGGGGGAAATTTTCAGGTATCAGTGGAACTTTGCCCTTGAATTAGGGTATTACTACTGACGAATTTTGAAACGGCCTGCGGGCCGTTTCTGTTTTTGACGACGACACGGCCGACGCGCAATGTGGCCAACGTTCGGTCTGTTTTGGCGGCCTTTGGGCGATCGAATCGGCAAAAGTGTGAGTTTTAGCGCGCCTGCGCCGCCTAGCTTTCCTCGACTCGCCACGCATGCGCCGCTATAATGTCGCGTCTTATTTTTCCGGAATGGTTTCGGGACGCTTCTGTCATCAGGGAACTCGGTTCTTATCTGTAGCCGTCCTGGTTCTTGGAACGGAGTTGACCGAGCACTGTGATTTTTTTGAGGTAACAAGATGCAAGTTTCAGTAGAAACCACTCAAGGCCTTGGGCGCCGTCTCTCTATTACTGTACCGGCTGATACTATCAAGCAGGCGGTGAAGAAAGAGCTGATCAACGCAGCGAAAAGCGTGCGTATCGACGGCTTCCGCAAAGGCAAAGTGCCGATGAACATCGTGGAACAGCGTTACGGCGCCTCTGTTCGTCAGGACGTGCTGGGCGAAGCAATGCAGCGCAGCTTCGTTGACGCGATCATCAAAGAAAAGATTAATCCGGCCGGCGCACCAAACTACGTGCCGGGCGAGTACAAAGAAGGTGAAGACTTCACTTTCGCCGTTGAATTCGAAGTGTATCCAGAAGTTGAGCTGAAAGGCCTGGAAAACATCGAAGTCGAAAAACCTGTAGTTGAAGTGAACGACGAAGACGTCGACGCGATGCTGGATACCCTGCGCAAGCAGCAGGCCACCTGGAAAGAAACCGATCGCGCGGCGGAAGCTGAAGATCGCGTGACCGTTGACTTCACCGGTTCTATCGACGGTGAAGAGTTCGAAGGCGGCAAAGCGTCCGACTTCGTGCTGGCAATGGGTCAGGGCCGCATGATCCCAGGCTTCGAAGAAGGTCTGGTCGGTCACAAAGCGGGCGAAGAGTTCTCCATCGACGTGAACTTCCCGGAAGACTACCATGCGGAAAACCTGAAGGGCAAAGCGGCCAAGTTCGCTATCGTGCTGAAGAAAGTTGAAGAGCGCGAGCTGCCGGAACTGACCGAAGAGTTCATCAAGCGTTTCGGCGTGGCGGACGGTTCCGTTGCCGGCCTGCGCACCGAGGTTCGCAAGAACATGGAGCGCGAGCTGAAAGGCGCCGTGCGTAACCGCATCAAGTCTCAGGCGATCGAAGGCCTGGTGAGCGCGAACGAAATCGACGTGCCTGCTGCCCTGATCGACGGCGAAATCGACGTGCTGCGTCGTCAGGCTGCACAGCGTTTCGGCGGCAACGAGAAGCAAGCGCTGGAACTGCCACGTGAACTGTTCGAAGAGCAGGCGAAACGCCGCGTAGTGGTTGGCCTGCTGCTGGGCGAAGTGATCAGCACCAACGATCTGAAAGCTGACGAAGACCGCGTGAAGACGCTGATCGAAGAAATGGCTTCTGCCTACGAAGATCCGAGCGAAGTCATCGAGTTCTACAGCAAAAACAAAGAGCTGATGAACAACATGCGCAACGTGGCTCTGGAAGAGCAAGCGGTTGAAGCCCTGCTGGCGAAAGCGAAAGTGACTGAAAAAGCCACTACCTTCAGCGAGCTGATGAACCAGACTCAACAGGCGTAATGCCGGCGTGTCGGGCGCGATGAACGGCGCCCCCGGTTTCGCCTGGCGAACCGGCGCACGATGAAAAAGCCCGCAACCTGAGGTTGCGGGCTTTTCTTTTTGCCACGTTGCTGATTAATCTCAGGTTAAGCGGGATAATATGCACTATATTTACCCTGTTGCCTGGGGAACTGGCTGGCATGATAACGGTCAGAATAACGGCATCGTTTTCGGCGCGCGGAGAAAATCGGCCTTTGGGCTTGAAATCGCGCCGGGCTCCCCCCATCTGTAGTGAATAATTCTGGGGCTGTTTGCCAAAGTGCGCGGGATAAAACAACCGTCGGGTACGTGCGGCGCGGGTCGAATGCTTGAGCATAGTCATCATGGCCGTTCTCAAGTAGAATCGGCGTATTAGGGTGAAACCCTGGCCGCCAAGGCAATTTCTATTAGGAGACGGTAATGTCATACAGTGGCGAACGAGATCAATTTGCACCGAACATGGCGCTGGTGCCGATGGTGGTAGAGCAGACTTCACGCGGGGAGCGTTCTTACGACATTTATTCCCGCCTGCTGAAAGAGCGCATCATTTTCCTGACCGGCCAGGTGGAAGATCACATGGCCAACCTGATCGTGGCGCAAATGTTGTTCCTCGAAGCGGAAAGCCCGGAAAAAGACATTTACCTCTACATCAACTCGCCGGGTGGGGTAATTACCGCGGGCATGTCAATTTACGACACCATGAAGTTCATCAAGCCGGACGTCAGCACCATCTGTATGGGCCAGGCGTGCTCGATGGGCTCCTTCCTGCTGACCGCGGGCGCCAAAGGCAAACGTTTCTGCTTGCCGAACTCGCGCGTGATGATTCACCAGCCGCTGGGCGGCTACCAGGGCCAGGCGACGGACATCGAAATCCACGCGCGTGAAATCCTGAAGGTGAAAGCGCGCATGAACGAACTGATGGCCGAGCATACCGGCCAGCCGCTGGAGCAGATCGAGCGCGATACCGAGCGCGATCGCTTTATGACCGCGGACGAAGCCGTGGAATACGGCCTGGTTGACGGCATTCTGACACACCGCAGCTAGAACCACGCGGCGCCGATGGACTATAGTAATCAGAGTGGGCAGGGGCTCGCTCTGTTGTAGCCCCTCGGCGTTCCCGATATGAGTTTGGGCGCACTGCCGCCGTGATTTTCCTGCGGGACAAGACTAAAGAAGAGGTTTGACTGATGACAGATAAGCGCAAAGACGGTTCAGGAAAGCTGCTGTACTGCTCTTTTTGCGGCAAAAGCCAGCATGAAGTGCGTAAGCTGATTGCCGGGCCGTCAGTGTATATCTGCGATGAATGTGTCGATCTGTGTAACGACATTATTCGCGAAGAGATTAAAGAAGTTGCCCCGCATCGTGAGCGCAGTGCGCTGCCGACGCCACACGAAATTCGCCACCACCTGGATGACTACGTCATCGGCCAGGAGCAGGCGAAGAAAGTGCTGGCGGTTGCGGTGTACAACCACTACAAACGCCTGCGCAACGGCGATACCAGCAACGGTATCGAGTTGGGCAAGAGCAACATCTTGCTGATCGGCCCGACCGGCAGCGGCAAGACGCTGCTGGCGGAAACGCTGGCGCGCTTCCTGGACGTGCCGTTCACCATGGCCGACGCCACCACGCTGACCGAAGCCGGTTACGTGGGCGAGGACGTGGAAAATATTATCCAGAAGCTGTTGCAAAAATGTGACTATGACGTGCAGAAAGCGCAGCGCGGCATCGTTTATATCGATGAAATCGATAAGATTTCCCGTAAGTCCGACAACCCGTCGATCACGCGTGACGTCTCGGGTGAAGGCGTGCAGCAGGCGCTGCTGAAGCTGATTGAAGGCACCATCGCCGCGGTTCCGCCGCAGGGCGGGCGCAAGCATCCGCAACAGGAATTCCTGCAGGTCGATACTTCCAAGATCCTGTTTATCTGCGGCGGCGCATTTGCCGGCCTGGATAAGGTGATCGGTCAACGCGTCAACACCGGCTCCGGCATCGGCTTCGGCGCGACCGTCAAGGGCGAGTCCGAGAAGGCCACCGAAGGCGAACTGCTGCTGCAGGCCGAACCGGAAGATTTGATCAAGTTTGGTCTGATCCCTGAGTTCATCGGCCGTCTGCCGGTGGTGGCGACCCTGAGCGAGCTGAGCGAGGACGCGCTGATTCAGATCCTGAAAGAGCCGAAGAACGCTCTGACCAAGCAGTATCAGGCGCTGTTCAATCTGGAAGGCGTGGAGCTGGAGTTCCGCGACGAAGCGCTGAACGCCATCGCCAAGAAAGCCATGGCGCGCAAAACCGGCGCCCGCGGCCTGCGTTCCATCGTGGAAGGCGCGCTGCTCGACACCATGTACGATCTGCCGTCGATGGACAGCGTAGACAAAGTGGTGATCGACGAGTCGGTGATCGCCGGCCAATCCAAACCGCTGCTGATTTACGGCAAGCCTGAAGCCCAGGCGTCTGGCGAATAATTAGCCAGTTAAACCAGCGCGTTATCAGCAAAATGGGGGATTTCATCCCCCATTTCTTTTTCCTGCATTCTTGCCGTTGAATGTAAGAGATTCATCCCCATATACTCATTAACCAGATTTTATGAAACGTTAGATGCTTGCGTCTCATGAGATTCCCCCTAAACCTGGCGGAAATTAAACTAAGAGAGAGCTCTATGAACCCTGAGCGTTCCGAACGCATTGAAATCCCCGTTTTGCCATTGCGCGACGTGGTGGTTTATCCGCACATGGTGATCCCGTTATTTGTTGGCCGGGAAAAATCGATTCGGTGCCTCGAAGCCGCAATGGATCACGATAAGAAGATCATGCTGGTGGCACAGAAAGAGGCCTCAACGGATGAACCTGGCATTAACGACTTGTTCTCGGTCGGCACCGTAGCGTCGATCCTGCAGATGCTGAAGCTGCCGGACGGCACGGTAAAAGTGCTGGTCGAGGGGCTGCAGCGCGCACGCATCACTACGCTGTCCGACAGCGGTGAGCATTTCGCCGCGCAGGCGGAATACCTAGAGTCGCCGGCTATCGACGAGCGCGAGCAGGAAGTGCTGGTGCGCACCGCGATCAATCAGTTTGAAGGCTATATCAAACTGAACAAAAAAATCCCGCCGGAGGTGCTGACTTCACTCAACAGCATCGACGACGCCGCGCGCCTGGCGGACACCATCGCCGCCCATATGCCGCTGAAACTCAGCGATAAGCAGTCGGTGCTCGAGATGTCCGACATCACCGAGCGTCTGGAATACCTGATGGCGATGATGGAGTCGGAGATCGACCTGCTGCAGGTTGAGAAACGCATCCGCAACCGCGTCAAGAAGCAGATGGAGAAGAGCCAGCGCGAGTACTATCTGAATGAGCAGATGAAGGCGATTCAGAAAGAACTGGGCGAGATGGACGACGCGCCGGACGAGCACGAAGCGCTGAAGCGCAAGATCGATGCGGCGAAAATGCCGAAAGAGGCGCGAGAAAAAACCGAAGCGGAACTGCAAAAGCTGAAGATGATGTCGCCGATGTCGGCGGAAGCGACCGTGGTGCGCGGCTACATCGACTGGATGCTGCAGGTGCCGTGGAATGCGCGCAGCAAGGTGAAAAAAGACCTGAACAAGGCGCAGGAAGTGCTCGATACCGATCACTACGGCCTGGAGCGCGTGAAAGATCGCATCCTCGAGTACCTCGCGGTGCAGAGCCGCGTCAGCAAAATCAAGGGGCCGATCCTGTGTCTGGTGGGGCCGCCGGGCGTGGGTAAAACCTCGCTGGGGCAGTCGATCGCCAAGGCGACCGGTCGCCAGTACGTGCGCATGGCGCTGGGCGGCGTGCGTGACGAAGCGGAAATCCGCGGTCACCGCCGTACCTACATCGGATCGATGCCGGGCAAACTGATCCAGAAAATGGCCAAGGTTGGGGTGAAGAACCCGCTGTTCCTGCTGGATGAGATCGACAAGATGTCTTCCGACATGCGCGGCGATCCGGCCTCCGCTCTGCTGGAGGTGCTGGATCCGGAACAGAACGTGGCGTTCAACGACCACTACCTGGAAGTGGATTACGATCTGTCCGACGTGATGTTCGTCGCCACCTCGAACTCGATGAACATTCCTGCGCCGCTGCTGGACCGTATGGAAGTGATCCGCCTGTCGGGTTATACCGAGGACGAGAAGCTCAACATCGCCAAACAGCACCTGCTGCCGAAGCAGCTCGAGCGCAATGCGCTGAAAAAAGGCGAGTTGACGGTCGACGACAGCGCCATCATCGGCATTATTCGCTTCTATACCCGCGAAGCCGGGGTGCGCAGCCTGGAGCGTGAAATTTCCAAACTGTGCCGTAAAGCGGTGAAAACGCTGCTGATGGACAAGAAGCGCAAGCATATCGAGATCAACGGCGACAACCTGAAGGATTACCTGGGCGTGCAGCGCGTCGATTACGGCCGTGCGGATACCGAAAACCGCGTGGGCGAAGTCACCGGGCTGGCGTGGACGGAAGTGGGCGGCGATTTGCTGACCATCGAAACCGCCTGCGTGCCGGGCAAAGGCAAGCTGACCTACACCGGTTCTCTGGGTGAAGTGATGCAGGAATCGATTCAGGCGGCGCTGACCGTGGTGCGCGCGCGCGCGGAGAAATTGGGCATCAACGCCGATTTCTACGAGAAACGCGACATCCACGTGCACGTGCCGGAAGGGGCGACGCCGAAAGATGGCCCGAGCGCCGGTATCGCGATGTGCACCGCGCTGGTCTCCTGCCTGACCGGCAACCCGGTACGCGCCGATGTGGCGATGACCGGCGAGATCACTCTGCGCGGTCAGGTGTTGCCGATCGGCGGCCTGAAAGAGAAGCTGCTGGCGGCACATCGCGGCGGCATCAAAACCGTGCTGATCCCTTACGAGAACAAGCGCGATCTGGAAGAGATTCCGGACAATGTTATCGCCGATCTGGAGATTCATCCGGTGCAGCGAATCGATGAAGTTTTGAACATTGCGTTGCAAAACCCGGCCTTCGGCGCACTGCCGGTAGCGGCAAAATAGTGACGAATCGCAAAAACCATTGATAAAACTTATACTGGCAAGCCATTTCGGACTTGCCAGTATTTTTTTGTACCGCTAAGTTAGATCTCTGTCGGCCCGCGTTTTGTCACCCAGTCGGTGGCTTGCCAAGGTTCGATGGGATTGATATAACAGCTGCGCTGTCGCAACCGTAGGGATTTTTCGGTGCGACGATAGAATTCTAGAGGGGATGATAGAGTGAATAAGTCACAACTGATCGACAAGATTGCCGCAGGTGCTGATATTTCCAAAGCGGCAGCGGGACGTGCTTTAGACGCAGTAATCGCTTCCGTTACCGACTCCCTGAAAGCAGGGGATGACGTGGCTCTGGTAGGTTTCGGTTCCTTTACCGTGCGTGAACGTTCGGCCCGTACCGGCCGCAACCCGCAAACCGGTAAAGAGATCAAGATCGCGGCAGCCAAAGTACCTGCCTTCCGTGCAGGGAAAGCGCTGAAAGACGCTGTAAACTGATTTAGCGTCTAACCGTTTAGCGTAACAGGGTTTTGTAATAAACAATCACCTGACGCAGCGGTGCTGGTAAGGTAAGATACAAGGCGCATCGGACTGATGCGCTTTTTTTATTTTTGTCGCAGGGAACGCGCCTGCGCAAGGGTTGTTAATCCACATCACAGCGGAGTGTTGTCACACTATGATGGACAATTTACGCGCGGCTGCCAATCACGTCGTGCTCAAAATCATCCTGGCCCTGATCATCCTGTCATTCGTTCTGACCGGGGTGGGTAACTACCTGATCGGCGGCTCCGGCGATTATGCTGCGAAAGTAAATGGTCAGACGATCGAACGCGCTCAGCTGGAACAGGCTTTCCAAAGTGAGCGCAGCCGCATGCAGCAGCAGCTGGGTGACCAGTTCTCTGCGCTGGCCGGCAACGAAGGCTACATGCAGCAGATGCGCCGTCAGGTGTTGTCCCAGTTGATCGACAACATGCTGCTCGACCAGTATGCCAAGAAGCTGGGCCTGGCGGTCAGCGACGATCAGATCAAGGACGCCATCCGCAAGGCGCCTTACTTCCAGACCAACGGCCAGTTCGATAACGCCAAATATCTCGATCTGATTGGCCGCATGGGCTACACCGCCGACAACTTCGCGCAGTCGATGCGCCAGCAGTTGGTCAATCAGCAGGTGATCCAGGCCTTCGGCGAGTCCGGTTTCGTGCTGCCGTCTGAATCGCAAGCCATGGCGGCGCTGGTGCTGCAGGAGCGCGACGTGCGCCTGGCGACCATCGATTTGAAAGCGCTGCAGGCGAAACAGAGCGCCGGCGACGACGAACTGAAGGCGTATTACGATCAGAACAAGAACAGCTTCATCGCCCCGGAGCAGGTGAAGGTGAGCTATATCCCGCTGGACGCCGCGTCCATGCAGGACAAGGTGAAAGTGAGCGAAGAGGACATCAACGCTTACTACGACCAGCACAAGAGCAGCTACGGCCAGCCGGAGCGTAAAAACTACAGCGTGATCCAGCTGAAAACCGAGGCGGAAGCCAACGCGGCGCTGGATGAGCTGAAGAAGGGCGCCGATTTCGCCACCCTGGCGAAAGAAAAATCCACCGACATCATCTCACGCCGCACCGGCGGCGAGCTGGGTTGGCTGGAGCCGGAAACCACCGCCGACGAACTGAAGCAGGCTAACCTGACCGAGAAAGGGCAGCTGTCTGGCGTAGTGAAATCCTCCGTCGGCTACCTGATAGTGCGTTTGAACGACATCGAACCTGAGAAACTGAAACCGCTGAGCGAAGTGCATGACGCCATCGCCAAGCAGGTGCAGCAGGAGAAAGCGGTAGACGCCTATTACGCGCTGCAGCAGAAGGTGAGCGAAGCGGCGACCAGCGACAACGAATCTTTGGCCTCGGCTGAGGAAGCGGCCGGCGTGAAAGCGGCGCAAAGCGACTGGTTCACCCGCGACAACATCCCTGCCGCGCTGAACTTCAAACCGGTGGTGCAGGCGATCTTCGACGGCTCGCTGATCGGCGAGAACGGCGCGCCGGGCAGCAACTCCGACGTGATCACCGTAGACGGCGACCGCGCTTTCGTGGTGCGCGTGAGCGGCCATAAGCCGGAAGGCATCGAACCGTTCGACCAGGTAAAAGACCGCGTGGCGGAACTGGTGAAACGCAACAAGGCGCTGCAGGCAGCGAAGCTGCAGGGCGAGAAGCTGCTGGTTGAGCTGAAGCAGGGCAAGGGCGACGAAGCGATGAAAGTCGCCGGCCTGAGCTTTGGCGCCGTGCAGAAGATGGCGCGCGCGCCGGAAGACAGCCAGCTGGTGGAGAGTGTGTTCGCGCTGCCACACCCGCAGGACGGCAAACCGGTTTACGGCATGTCGCAGGATCGCCAGGACAACGTGGTGCTGATCGCACTCGATGCGGTGAAGCCAGGCACGCTGCCGGAAGACGAAATGAAAACCTTCGTCGGCAAGATGGAAGAGGGCGCGACCGGCGTTTCCTTCGATTCGCTGCTGGCGAGCCTGCGTAAAGAAGCCAAGATCAAAATGGGCGCCGCTGAGCAACAGCCTCAGTAATCGCCGCATTTTTCTGCAACGCAGTGCAACAAACAAAGGCCGCTTTCGCGGCCTTTTCCATATCTGACATCTGTCGATTGCTGAATATCCGCCGCCGCGGCAAGGTAGCCGTGCTGTCACACACAAGGAGGATACAGCATGCAATATTCAGAGAAAAAAGCGTTTTTCGGTTACCGTCGTCACGTTAACGCCGCGCTGACCGCGCTGTTGTTATGCCTGGCCGGCCCGGCCGCCGCGGTGGAAAAAAACGAGGCGCCGATGCTCTCAACACCGGCGAGCCATGGCGGACAATCGGTGATGACCAAGGCAACCGAAGAGGCGGCGGTCAGCATCAATCAGGCCACTGCCGAACAACTGGCCGCCGCCTTGAGCGGCGTCGGCCTGAAGAAGGCGGAAGGCATCGTGCGCTATCGCGAACAGAACGGGCCGTTCACCCAGGTTGAGCAGTTACAGGAGGTACCGGGCATCGGGCCGGCGCTGTTTGAGAAGAACCGCACCCGGCTGAAAATGTGATCCCGGTCGCGGCTGCGTGGCAAAATGGCGCTGAGGCCGTGACTCCTCTGCTACATTTTACAGGTCTTACCAGTTTGGCGCGTTGACCAAACGGGCGAGGGAGCCAGCGCGGCTCCCTCTTTCTGTAATCACCAGGCAGGAGCGATCGTTCCCTATGCAAACCTTTATCAAAGTTCGCGGTTATCACCTTGATGTTTACCAGCACGTTAACAACGCCCGCTATCTGGAGTTTCTGGAAGAGGCGCGTTGGGAGTGGTTGGAGAACGAAGCCGGGTTCCGCTGGATGACGGAAAACAACATCGCTTTCATCGTGGTGAACATCAATATCAATTACCGCAGCCCGGCGGTATTGGGGGATAAGCTGCGTATCGACAGCCAGATGGTGCAGCTCAACGGCAAGAGCGGGGTGCTAAGCCAAAAGGTGACGCAGGATCCGGCGGGGACGCCGGTGGCAGACGCGCTGCTGACTTTCGTGTGCGTCGATCTGAAAACGCAGCGTGCGCTGCCGATCGAAGGAGAATTGCGCGAGCACCTGGAGGCGCTCACGCTGAAGGATAATCCGCAGTAAGCTCACGGGCGGCATAGGCTGCCGCCGTCACTGCCCTCAGGCCAGGCCGGCTTTCTGTTTCAACGCCGCCATCACTTCTGCCTGGTTGGCCCGGTACTGCGTCAGGCCATTGGCGCGCAGGTTGCAGGCGGCGCACTCGCCGCAGCCGTCACCCTTGATGCCGTTGTAGCAGGTCAGCGTATCCTGGCGTACGCGATCCAGCTGGTGGTAATAATCCGCCAGCGCCCAGGTCTCGGCCTTGTTCAGCCACATCAGCGGCGTTTCGAAGCGGATATCGCGGGCGATGCCCAGCGTCACCGCCTTGTTCAGCGCTTTAACGAACTCGTCGCGGCAATCCGGGTAGCCGGAGAAATCGGTTTCACACACGCCGGTGATCACCGCTTCCGCTTCGACCTGGTAGGCGTAGATCGCCGCCAGCGTCAGGAACAGGATGTTGCGGCCCGGTACGAAGGTGCTCGGCAGCGCATTTTTCTGGTTGGGATCGTAGGTGGGAACCGGAATATTGTCGCGCGTCAGGCTGCTGACGGCCAGCTCATTGAGCAGCGTTACGTCCAGCACCTTGTGCGCCTTGGCACCGAGGGCTACCGACAGCTCTTGAGCCACTTCAATCTCGGCGCGATGGCGCTGGCCGTAATCGAACGTGACGCAGTGAACTTCGTCATACTGTTGCAATGCCTGGATTAAGCAGGTCGTGGAGTCTTGTCCACCGCTGAAAACGACAACCGCGCGCTTCATAAAATCACCTTTTTGGGCTTTGGCCTCTCCCGATACACATTCGGGCGGCAGGATAAAAATTGCGTTGCGGCGACAATAGTAGCAGAAAGGGCCGCCAGGCGCAGGGCGGTTCGGCTCAGGCCGGTGCGTCGTCCACCGGCGGCGGCAGCCACGCCTGGCAAAAATCGAACCAGCCGTGGGCGGTCAGCGTGACGCCATGCATGCGCGGCGGCGCGCTGATCTGATACTGGTAGTGGAACAGCGGCGTGATGATGGCGGCGGCCATCAGCCGTTGATAATAGGCCTGCAGCCGTGCGAAACGCGGTTGCTGCGCCTGCAGCTGCTGGATCTGCCGCAGCGTATCCTGTTGCTGCTGCCAGCGGCTTTCCGTCAGGATGCCGCGCCACAGCGTATCCTGCCGCAGCCAGCTCTCCAGCGTCGCCTCCGGCGCTTCGCCGATCAGGTTGTCCGCCAGCAGCAGATCGGCCTGGGCGATCTGTTCCTCGCTTTGCCAGCGCTTGCCGGCATAGTAACGCACTTCCAGCTCGCAGCCGTGCTGCGCGAGCAACCGCTGTAGCGCGGCCGTCACCGTTTCCAGCTCGACCGGCGGCCGATACAGCAGCGTCAGCCGGGCGGGCAGGGCGACATCCTCTTCGACCTGTTGGTGGGGGATGCGCCAGCCGGGCAGCATTTCATGGCTGGGGGTGATCACGCTGTTGGGGATCGGCAGATGGCTCAGCAGGCCGGACTGCTGGATCAGCATCAGCAGCTTTTGCCCCTGGGCTTCGTTCAGCACGCCGTGGCGCAGGTTCAGCGCCAGATAACACCAGCCCAGGCTCATGCTGCGCTGCACCGGCCGGGCCTGCGCTAAATCGTCTTGTTGGCCTATGGTGATGCGCACCGGATGCTGGCAACTGGTGTAGGTGCCGGCGGTAGGTAAATCGGGGGTGATCCAGTATTCGATGGTATCCAGATACGGATGCTGCAGATGATAACCGGCATGCTGTTCCAGCCGCACCAGCTGCGGCTCATTCAGTGTCAGCTTGAACGGGCCGGCGCCGATGGCCGGCAGCTCCGGGTGAGTCATCAGGCAAGGCAGCTCCGCCAGCCGGTGGGCCAGCCAGTAGTCCGGCAGGTGCAGATCGAACTGAATGCACAACGGATGCGGCAGGCTGATGCGCGCGACGTTGGCCAGGCTCGGTTGGCTGCGCGGATGGCGCTGCAGTTTTTCCAGCGTTTGCAGCAGTTGGTGGCCGGTCAACGGTTCGCCGTTGTGCCAGCGCAGCTGGCTGCGCAGAAAGAAGCGCCAGCGCAGGCCGCGATCGCTAATCTGCCAATGGTGCGCCAGATCGGGCTGCGGTTCCGGGTTACCGGTCATCAGGCGCGTCAGTCCGGCGTGCAGGGTCGACACCAGATGTTGTTCGGCGCGGCCGGTCAACGTGAGCGGGTCGAGCGCTTCCAGCGTGCGGTAATAGGGAATACGCAGCGTCGGGCTGCCGGCCTGCCATTGCCCGCCGAGGTGCGGGCTGAGCAGATCCTGCAGGTGCTGCGGATCGAGCTGCGCCATCTCCAGCGCCCCCTGATGATTGCCCTGTTGCAGCAGCTGTTGAAGCAGCTGCGCGCGCAGTTCATCCGGGGTTTTCAGGCAGTGCAGGCGAGCGCGCTTACCGCGGCCGGGCTGCGAATACCAGCTCAGCCAGCCCTGATCCTGCAGCTGCTGCACCAGCGTGCGGGCGTGCCGCTCGCTGCAGTAGAACATCGCCGCCAGCTCGCCGATGGTCACGGCGACCGGCGCGCTGCCGAGCTGTTGATACAGGCGTTGATATTGGCTGAGACGGTGAACCAGGCGCATGGGCAGAAATCCGGAACAGTTTTCTCAAATTGTTCACTATTACTTCCGCAAATACCATCCCATACTGCAGTGATTGTAATCGCGTTCACATTCATGAGGTCTTTATGTATCGCCTGGCAGCTTTTGATATGGACGGCACGCTGTTGATGCCGGATCACCGGGTTGGCCCGGAAACGCTGGCGGTGCTGAACCAGCTGGTGGAGCGGGAGATGGTGGTGACGTTCGCCACCGGGCGCCACTACCTCGATGCGCAACCGATCATGGCGCAACTGGGGCTGCAGGGGTACCTGATCACCGGCAACGGCACGCGGGTATATGACAACCGTGGCCAACAGCTGCACGCCACCGACCTGCCGGCGGCGGTGGCCGAAGAGGTGCTGCATCATCATTGGCGCACCCGCGCCAGCATGCATGTATTCCGCGACGAAGGTTGGCTGACCGAGTTTCCCGTGCCGGAAGAGATGCTGCGGGCGCATCACCTGAGCGGTTTTCGTTTTCAACTGGCCGATGTGCGCCGTCTGCCGGCGTTCGGCAACAGCAAGGTGTGCTTTGTCGCGCCACATGAGGAGTTGCTGGCGTTGCAGGTGCAGCTGCGGGCGCAATTGGGCGATGAGGCAGACCTGTGCTTTTCCGCCTACGACTGTTTGGAGGTGCTGCCGCTCGGTTGCAACAAAGGCACGGCGCTGGAGCGGCTGAGCCGTCATCTGGGGCTGACGATGGCCGACTGCATGGCGTTCGGCGACGCGATGAACGACAAAGAGATGCTGGGAGCGGTGGGGCACGGCGTGGTGATGGGCAACGCCCTGCCGCAGCTGAAATCCCTGCTGCCGCAGCTACCGGTTATCGGCCATTGCCAACAACAGGCGGTGGCTCACTATTTACAACATTGGCTGCGTTCACCTTGCCTCACCTATTCCCCCGAAGAATGAGGTTCTCCTTACAGCCGGCCGGGTATGACTACCCGGCTTTTTTTTTACCCGAAGCCTGGCGTTACAAATCCGCCAGCTGCGCGAGATACGGCTGCAGATCGCCGATGTTGTTGCTGACCCATTCCGGGTTGTAATAAGTATCCAGATAACGCTCGCCGCTGTCGCACAGCAGGGTGACGATCGCCCCTTGCTCGCCGTTTTCCCGCATCTGCTTCGCCAACTGCAGCGCACCCCAAACGTTGGTGCCGGTAGAGGCGCCAACCTTGCGGCCCAGCACGCCTTCCAGCCAGTGAATGGTGGCGACGCTGGCGGCATCCGGCACGCGCAGCATGTTGTCGACCACCGACGGGATGAACGACGGCTCGGCGCGCGGGCGGCCGATGCCTTCGATGCGGCTGCCGCAGCTGCCGATCAGGGTGCGATCGCCGTGGTGGAAGCAGTCATAGAACACCGAATTTTCCGGATCGACCACCGTCAATTGGGTGTCGTGCCCCTGATAGCGGATGTAGCGCCCCAGCGTGGCGGAGGTGCCGCCGGTGCCGGCGCTCATCACGATGTGTTTCGGCACCGGGAAGGGTTCGCGCGCCATCTGGCGGAAGATGCTGTCGGCGATGTTGTTGTTGCCGCGCCAGTCGGTGGCGCGCTCGGCGTAGGTGAACTGATCCATATAGTGGCCGTTCAGCTCTTTCGCCAGCTGTTCGGAGGCGGCGTAGATCTGGGCAGCGTGATCGACGAAGTGACAGCGGCCGCCGTAAAAGGCGATCTGTTCCACCTTGCGGCGTGCGGTGCAGGACGGCATCACCGCGATGAACGGCAGGCCGATCAGACGGGCGAAGTAGGCTTCGGACACCGCGGTGCTGCCCGAAGAGGCCTCGATGATGGTGGTGTTTTCGGTGATCCAGCCGTTGCACAGGCCATAAAGGAACAGCGAGCGCGCCAGACGGTGTTTCAGGCTGCCGGTCGGGTGGGTGCTCTCATCTTTCAGATACAGGCAGATGCCGGGAAACGCCGGCAGGTTCAGGCGAATCAGGTGCGTATCGGCGGAGCGCTGAAAATCCGCTTCTATTTCACCGATAGCATATTTTACCCAAGAGTTTGTCATGATTTGGCCTCAGAATAGGGGGCTGGTTTATGGCGTAGCATAGCCTGTCGGCGGGAAAAAAGGATTGCCATTTTCCCTGTTTAATCGCCTAATGGGAGAAAATTTTTCTCCAGGTGGCCGCTATGTTAGATAAAACAGACCGTAAGCTGCTGTGCATGCTGCAGCAAGATTGCACCCAGTCGCTGCAGGCGCTGGCCGATGCGGTCAATTTGACCTCTACGCCATGCTGGAAGCGCCTGAAGCGTCTGGAAGACGAAGGCTATATCCGCGGCCGGGTGGCCTTGCTGGATAATGAAAAGCTCGGCCTGGGGTTGACGGCGTTCGTGCTGATCAAGACCCAGCAGCACAGCAGCGAGTGGTATCAGGCGTTTGTGCAGCTGACCAGCCAGATGCCCGAGGTGCTGGCGTTCTACCGGATGGCGGGGGAGTACGACTACCTGATGCAGGTCGAAGTGGCGGACATGAAAAGCTACGACGGCTTTTATAAGCGCCTGGTGAACGGCGTACCGGGTCTTATTGACGTCACCTCGAGCTTTGCCATGGAAAAAATCAAATACACCACTGCGCTGCCGGTGCCGGAGTGAAAAGTTAACCGGACGGGCGGCTCAACGGTGGTATTCTGCTCTGCTGAAGCAGAAAAAGAGACAAATCCCATAAAATCCTGGAATCAAACTGCGTGAGATTATTTGCACAAATCGGCTGGTACTTCCGCCGGGAGTGGCGCCGCTACCTCGGGGCGGTGGTGCTGCTGATCGTCATCGCCATCCTGCAACTGTTGCCGCCTAAGCTGGTCGGCATCATCGTGGATGGCGTCACCGAAAAACAGATGTCCACCGGCGTGCTGTTGGCCTGGCTCGGGCTGATGATCGGCACCGCGATAGTCGTTTACCTGCTGCGCTATGTGTGGCGGGTGCTGCTGTTCGGCGCTTCCTACCAGCTGGCGGTCGAACTGCGCGAAAACTTTTACCGCCAGCTCAGCCGACAAAACCCGGCGTTCTACCTGCGCCATCGCACCGGCGACCTGATGGCGCGCGCCACCAACGATGTGGATCGCGTGGTGTTCGCCGCCGGTGAAGGCGTGCTGACGTTGGTGGATTCGCTGGTGATGGGGGTGGTGGTGCTGGTGGTGATGAGCACCCAAATCAGCTGGCAGCTGACGGTGTTGGCGTTGATCCCGATGCCGCTGATGGCGATCGCCATCAAATATTACGGCGACCAGCTGCACCAGCGCTTTAAATCGGCGCAGGCGGCGTTTTCCAGCCTGAACGATCAGGCGCAGGAAAGCATGACCAGCATCCGCATGATCAAGGCCTTCGGGCTGGAAGATCACCAATCCAACCGTTTCGCCGACGTCGCGGCGCAGACCGGGGCCAAGAACATGCACGTGGCGCGGGTGGATGCGCGCTTCGATCCGACCATTTATATCGCCATCGGCGCCTCTAACCTGTTGGCTATCGGCGGCGGCAGCTGGATGGTAGTGAACGGTTCGCTGACGCTCGGGCAACTGACCAGCTTTGTGATGTACCTCGGCCTGATGATCTGGCCAATGCTGGCGCTGGCCTGGATGTTCAATATCGTCGAGCGCGGCAGCGCGGCCTACAGCCGCATCCGCAGCCTGCTCGACGAGGCGCCGGCGGTGCAGGATGGCCCGCAGGCGTTGCCGGCCGGGCGCGGCGTGCTGGAGGCGGATATCCGCGCGTTCCACTACCCGGAAAACCCGCATCCGGCGCTGCACGATGTGGCGCTGACGCTGAAACCAGGGCAAATGCTGGGGCTGTGCGGGCCGACCGGGGCCGGCAAATCGACGCTGCTGTCGCTGATCCAGCGCCAGTTCGACGTCGATCAAGGGCAGATCCGCTATCACGGCCTGCCGTTGCCGCAGGTCAAACTCGACGACTGGCGTTCGCGGCTGTCGGTGGTGAGCCAAACGCCGTTCCTGTTCTCCGATACCGTGGCGAACAACATCGCACTGGGCCATCCGGGGGCGACGCAGGCGCAGATCGAACAGGCGGCGCGGTTGGCCAGCGTTCATGAGGACATTCTGCGGCTGCCGCAGGGTTATGACACCGAGGTGGGCGAACGCGGCGTGATGCTGTCGGGCGGGCAGAAACAGCGCATCTCCATCGCACGCGCGCTGCTGCTGGATGCGGAGATCCTGATCCTCGACGATGCGCTATCGGCGGTGGATGGCCGTACCGAACACCAGATCCTGCACAACCTGCGTAGCTGGGGGCAAGATCGCACGGTGATCATCAGCGCACACCGGCTGTCGGCATTAACCGAGGCCAGCGAAATCCTGGTGATGCAGCACGGCGGCGTGGCGCAGCGCGGCGATCCGGCGGCGCTGGCGGCGCAGCCGGGCTGGTATCGCGATATGTACCGCTATCAGCAGCTGGAAGCGGCGCTGGACGAAGCGCCGGAAAACGGCGAGGAGGCGTTGGCCGATGAATAAAGTGCAAAAGCTGTGGCCGACGCTGAAGCGCCTGCTGGCCTACGGTTCGCCGTACCGCAAACCGTTGGGGGTGGCGGTGCTGATGCTGTGGGTGGCGGCGGCGGCGGAAGTCGCCGGGCCGATCCTGGTGAGCTATTTTATCGATAATTACGTCGCCAAAGGGCAACTGCCGCTGATGATCGTCGGCGGACTGGCGGCGGCCTACATTCTGCTGGAGCTGCTGGCGGCGGCGCTGCATTACTTCCAGGCGCTGCTGTTCAACCAGGCGGCGGTAGGCGTGGTGCAGCGGCTGCGCACCGACGTGATGGACGCCGCGCTGCGCCAGCCGCTCAGCGCCTTCGACACGCAACCGGTCGGGCAATTGATCTCGCGCGTCACCAACGACACCGAAGTGATCAAGGATCTGTACGTGATGGTGGTCTCCACGGTGCTGAAAAGCGCCGCGCTGATCGGCGCCATGCTGGTGGCGATGTTCAGCCTCGACTGGCGCATGGCGCTGGTGGCTATCTGCATCTTCCCGGCGGTGTTCGTGGTGATGGGCATCTATCAATATTACAGCACGCCGATTGTGCGCCGGGTGCGCAGTTATCTGGCGGACATCAACGACGGCTTCAACGAAGTGATCAACGGCATGGGCGTGATCCAGCAATTCCGCCAGCAGGTGCGCTTCGGCGAGCGCATGAGCGCCGCCAGCCAGTCGCACTATCTCGCGCGCATGCAGACGCTGCGGCTCGACGGTTTCCTGCTGCGGCCGCTGCTCAGCCTGTTTTCGGCGCTGGTGCTGTGCGGTTTGCTGATGTTGTTCGGCTTCAGCGGTGAAGGCGTGATTGGCGTCGGCGTACTCTATGCCTTCATCAACTACCTGGGGCGTTTGAACGAACCGTTGATCGAGCTGACGTCACAACAGTCGATCCTGCAGCAGGCGGTGGTGGCCGGCGAACGCATTTTCGAACTGATGGATCGCAGCCAGCAGAGTTATGGTACCGACGATAGTCCGTTGGCCGGCGGCCGCATCGACATCACCGATCTGAGCTTCGCTTACCGCGCGGACAAAAAGGTGCTGCAGCATATTTCGCTGTCGGTGCCGTCGCGCGGCTTCGTGGCGCTGGTCGGGCACACCGGCAGCGGCAAGAGCACCTTGGCCAACCTGCTGATGGGTTATTACCCGGTCAGCGAGGGAGAAGTGCGTCTCGATGGCCGCCCGATCTCCAGCTTGTCGCACCGCACGCTGCGCCAGGGCGTGGCGATGGTGCAGCAGGATCCGGTGGTGATCGCCGATTCGGTGCTGGCCAACGTCACGTTGGGGCGCAATATCGAGGAAGACGCCGTTTGGCGAGCGCTGGAAACGGTGCAGCTGGCGGATCTGGTGCGTGGCTTCCCGCAGGGTATTCACACCCGACTGGGGGAGCAGGGCAATAACCTGTCGGTTGGGCAGAAACAGCTGCTGGCGATGGCGCGGGTATTGGTGCAGGCGCCGCAGATCCTGATCCTCGACGAGGCGACCGCCAACATCGACTCGGGCACCGAACAGGCTATCCAGCGCGCGCTGCGTGCGATCCGCGAGCACACCACGCTGGTGGTGATCGCCCACCGGCTGTCGACCATCGTCGATGCCGATTCCATTCTGGTGCTGCATCGCGGCCAGGCGGTGGAGCAGGGCAACCATCAACAGCTGCTGGCGCAGCAGGGGCGCTACTACCAGATGTATCAGCTGCAGCTGGCGGGCGAGCAGTTGGCGGAAGCGGTGCGCGAGGAGAGCCAACCCGCCTGATCCTACGGGCCGCGATCGCGGCCCTTATTTTTCCCAACGCACCACAAGCAGGCAACTCCGCCAGGCTACGCCCCCTTTCTGCACTTTTTCGACGCGACACGCACCAAATCAGTGCGCATTATTTAACCCATTCAAGGTATCGGTACTGCGCCGCGCCGCGGCGGCGCCCGCGTGTCTGCTAATCCGCTGAATCGCCATGCAAAATAAAATTTGGCACAGCCCTTGCTACATATGACGCGTACCAGGGGTGAGTTTGGGCTTAATTCGTGGAGGGGCAATATGAAGCTGGTGACCGTGGTAATCAAACCGTTCAAGCTGGAGGACGTGCGCGAGGCCTTGTCCTCCGTGGGTATTCAGGGGTTGACCGTAACCGAAGTGAAGGGCTTTGGCCGCCAGAAGGGGCACGCCGAGCTGTATCGCGGCGCCGAATATAACGTCAATTTCCTGCCCAAGGTCAAAATCGATATCGCCATCGCCGACGATCAGTTGGATGAAGTGGTTGATGTGATTAGCAAAGCCGCCTACACAGGCAAAATCGGCGACGGCAAAATTTTCGTTGCCGAGTTGCAACGTGTGATCCGCATTCGCACCGGCGAAACCGACGAATCGGCACTGTAACCGCGAACTCAGTTAAGTGATGGGGATGGATTGATAATGAAAAGACTGTTATCCATGTTGGGCCTGAGTTCGGTAACCCTGGTTCCTTCTTTGGCCCTGGCCGCCCCGGCGGTCGCTGATAAGGCCGACAACGCCTTTATGATGATCTGCACCGCGTTGGTGCTGTTCATGACGCTGCCGGGCATCGCGCTGTTTTACGGTGGCTTGCTGCGCGGCAAAAACGTGCTATCGATGCTGACGCAGGTCACCGTCACCTTCGCGCTGGTCTGCGTGCTGTGGGTGTTGTATGGCTATAGCCTGGCGTTCAGCGAGGGCAATGCGGTGTTCGGCGGGTTCGAAACGGCGATGCTGAAAGGCATCGGCATCGACAGCGTCACCGGCAGCATCAGCCAAATGATCCACGTCGCCTTCCAGGCCTCCTTCGCCTGTATCACCGTGGCGCTGGTGGTGGGTGGCTTCGCCGAACGCATTCGCTTCTCGGCGGTGCTGATCTTCGCGATCCTCTGGTTCACGCTGTCTTATCTGCCGATCGCGCACATGGTGTGGGGCGGCGGTTACCTGGCCGCCGACGGCGCCTTGGACTTCGCCGGCGGCACCGTGGTGCACATCAACGCCGCCAGCGCGGGGTTGATCGGCGCCTACCTGATTGGCAAGCGCGCCGGCTTCGGTAAAGAGGCCTTCAAACCGCACAACCTGCCGATGGTGTTTACCGGGGCGTCCATCTTGTATATCGGCTGGTTCGGCTTCAATGCCGGTTCCGCCAGCGCGGCCAACGGCATTGCGGCTCTGGCATTCCTCAACACCGTGGTTGCCACTGCGGGCGCCATTCTCTCCTGGACCTTCGCCGAGTGGGTGCTGCGCGGCAAGCCTTCATTGCTGGGCGCCTGCTCCGGCATGATCGCCGGGCTGGTAGCAGTGACGCCGGCGGCGGGCACCGTGGGCGTGGGCGGGGCGTTGATCATCGGTCTGGTGGGCGGCGTCGCCGGCCTGTGGGGCGTCGTGACGCTGAAAAAATGGCTGAAAGTGGACGACACCTGCGACGTGTTCGGTGTGCACGGGGTGTGCGGCATCGTCGGCTGCCTGTTGACCGGGGTGTTCACCGCCTCTTCACTGGGCGGCACCGGTTACGCCGAAGGGGTGACGATGGGCCATCAGGTCTGGATCCAACTGGTGAGCGTGCTGATCACGCTGGTGTGGTCGAGCGTCGCCGCCTTTATCGCCTTCAAGATCGCGGGCGCCATGGTTGGATTGAGAGTGCCGGAGGAGCAGGAACGCGAGGGGCTGGACGTCAACAGCCACGGCGAGAGCGCCTACAACCAGTAAGGCTCAAAGCAGGGCAGTGCGCTAAAGACTAAAATAATGATGAAGCCAAAAGGGGCGATGGAAACATCGCCCCTTTCTTTATGCTGCGGATCAGGCGTCGCGTTGGCGAATCACCCCTTCCTGCACGGTGGTGGCGACCAGTACGCCGTCGCGGGTATAAATCTGGCCGCGCACAAAGCCCCGTGCGCCGGAGGCGGAGGAGCTCTCCACTGCGTACAGCAGCCAGTCATCCATGCGGAACGGACGGTGGAACCACATTGAGTGGTCAATGGTAGCCACCTGCATGCCCGGCTCGAGGAAGCCGACGCCGTGCGGCTGCAGCGCCGTCGGCAGGAAGTTAAAGTCCGACGCGTAGCCCAGCAGATATTGGTGGATGCGCTGATCGTCCGGCATGCTGCCGTTGGCGCGGAACCACACGTAGCGATGCGGTTCTTCCACGCTGCCTTTCAGCGGGTTATGGAATTTCACCGGGCGCATTTCGATCGGCTTCTGGCCGATAAATTTTTCGCGTACTTTTTCCGGCAGCATATGCGCCAGCTTCTGGGCGATCTCTGACTCAGACAGCAGCCCTTCCGGCGGCGGCACGTCCGGCATCTGGTTCTGGTGCTCGAAACCTTCTTCCGGGCTCTGGAAGGAGGCGGTCATATAGAAGATAGGTTTGCCGTGCTGGATGGCGCTGACGCGGCGCGCGCTGAAGCTGTTGCCGTCGCGCAGGGTTTCCACGTCGTAAACGATAGGCTTGCTGCTGTCTCCCGGGCGCAGGAAGTAGCTGTGGAACGAATGCACGCTGCGTTCGTCCGGCACCGTCTGTTTGGCGGCGTACAACGCCTGGCCGACCACCTGCCCGCCGAACACCTGGCGCAGCCCCAGATCTTCACTCTGACCGCGGAACAACCCTTCTTCGATTTTCTCCAGATCCAGCAGATCGAGGAGGTTTTGCAATGCCTGGCTCATAAAGTAGTTACCTTTCTAATAATCATTTTGCGCAGTGTGCGGAATATCACGGCGCGGCGTCAACATTTTGCGTTAAGGGGCCGATGAGAATGCTCTTAATCATGGACGCCTTGGGCTGTTTAAGTGATTAATAGGCGGGGTAAAGTGGATTTATCAGTGTTTTGTGCTAGGTTTAATAGGTGAGGTGGTGAAAGCCACCAACATGTTGATAATAAAAAAGGAGACCGATCCATGAAACTCTGGCAAATCGTAGGCGGTGCCGCGGCACTGACGATCACGCTGGCAGGATGCGCGCAAAAGAGTGCCGATGTGCCTACACAGACGGCCGGTAACCCGGCGGCTGCGCAAACGCAGATTCAGGGCCCGGCGGTGACAGGTTCGGTTAATATACGTCAGCGCATTGCGCTGCCGCCGGACGCCGTACTGACGGTCACCCTCTCTGACGCTTCGCTGGCAGATGCGCCGTCCAAAGTGATTGCACAGCGCGCGGTGCGTACTGAAGGGCAGCAGGCGCCATTCAGCTTTACGCTGCCGTACAACCCGTCCGACATCCAACCGAATGCGCGCATCATTCTGAGCGCGGCGGTGACGGTCAACGGGCGCCTGATGTTCATTACCGACACGATCCAGGAAGTGGTTAACCGCAACGGCACCCGCGCCGATCTGCTGCTGGTTCCGGTGCAGGGCGTGCCGATGCAGGCTGCGCCAACCGCCATGCAGTAAACTTACTGCGGTACAGCAAGATGAAATCAACAGCCTTTGCGCTTCGGCCAAAGGCTGTTTTGTTTTACCAGCGCCAGCCGTAGCGTTCGAAATCGATCGTGCTGTGCGGGCCGAAAATTACCCCCTCCGCCAGCAGTGCCTGCCGTTGCCGTTGAAAATCCTCCCCCTGCTGCGAGATCTGTCCGTGGCGGTTGATCACCCGGTGCCAGGGCAGCGTGCTGCCTTCCGGCAAACGCCGCAGCACGCCGCCAACCTGACGCGCGGCGCGCGGCGAGCCGGCCAGTCGGGCGACTTCACCGTAAGTGGTGACTTTGCCGAACGGGATGGCGGCCACGATATGGAAAACCCGCTGGCTGAAAGAGGCGTCTTCTGGTTGCATATTGCTGTTCCTGCACGAGTCAAAACCCAGGCGAAGAGTGTGCCACAGCGCAGGTGGGTAAGAAAACAGCGGTTGGCCCCGGTTGGCTTGCTATTTGGTGGGGCATCGCCGATAATGCCCACCGCTTCGGAGTACAGAAGCCGTCAATGGGGGCCCTGTTGGTTCTCCCGCAACACTAACTTGTGAACTCGGTCAGGTCCGGAAGGAAGCAGCCGCAGCAGGTGACGTGTGTGCCGGGATGTAGCTGGCAGGGTCCCCACCCATTTGGGCTTCGCCAATCCGCGCTTTTGCCACCTTTCCTCCACGTATCTATTATCCATTTCTGTCATCAGGCAGAGCGACACGCATTTCTTTTCTTCCCGCCTTCAATTCTTTTGGATAATGAATTAGCGGTTCTGGGGAGCGGGCACAGTGAGGCGGGCGATGAGATAACCTGTCTCGATTAAAAAAGAAAATTGTTTCCGCGCAATATTATTATCGGAAGAGGGAACGCAAGTGAAGTTTTACTGTCAATAGGAAAAGTACGTATTCAACTTGAACATTGAAGCCGATAAAAGCATCGGCTCAACGCGTTGGGGGCTGATTATCTGACATATTTCCAAACGGAGGTGGGGATTTTGTCATACAGTTTGTTCATGGTGAGCTCTGCCAGACGATGATCTGCCGCTGAGTAAAACAGCTCCAGTTCATCATCGGAAAGCTCGTACTTATTTTTCTCAATAACACGTTCGAGAGTATCAATCGTGGTGCATTTACGTAAACGCATCAGATAGTCGGTTTTAGTCATGGTGGCCTTTAGTTTAATAACCGTAAAATAGCTTGGGAATAATTATCCCCTAAGTTTTCATTGTCGTACAGATGTCCTCTCCTGAGAACATTCTGAATAATCTCGCCTTGGTTTTTTGCCAGCGGCGCAGGTCGGAATCATTGATACCATAGCTGCTGAACAGCGTATAGGTATCGTCGAGATATTCTTCGACTAACTCCGACAGGTCAGATTCGTCCATGTATTTAATTTTATAACTCATCACAAACGAAGCGATATGTTCGATCAACTCATTAAGCTGCAGGTTGACGGAGGACGTCGGATCGTTGACCCACCCATGATGACTGTCTCCCAGGGTAGCGATACCTTCATCATACAAATTTTCGCACAAGAATTTGAGCTGAGCAATGTCGTGTCGCTTAGGCGAATACTCATCCATATCATCCCCTCCGTAAGTCTTAATTGCGGTGTGATAACACTATGTGAGTAAGCTGATTTACATCATGAACGGAGGCAGCTTAACGGTGGTTAAATAAACTTCCCGTAAAATGAATATAAATCATTTTTTCGCGTTTGGCCTGTAGTTATTACTTAAACTTACAATTCATCCGCAGTTGATGGGCGTGAGTTATCAATGATGTCGAAGATTAAACCCCGCGCCGTCACTCGAAACCGGACGCTGTCGTTGATGATATCTTCGCTGTTGATATCCAGGCAGGCATTAAAAATGCCCCACTTATAACGATAACTCATTGAATAATCGCTGTCACCTTGTTGCACTATATCAAGTATTTCTAATGAATCTTCGGCATAGCGTGCGCTTTCAGAATAAAAGCTGAGTCCGCTGGTCAGCGCCGGCACTAACTCCGCAATATTGTCATGAACCACTTTCTTTAATTTTTTAACAGAAAGTGCGTTGACGTCCAGGTTACAGGCAAGGGTAACAAGCATTAATCTCGGCCAACAACAATGTTATCTGCTTATCTTACTCCTTTTCCGCCCTCGTCGGTAAATTTTTCGATTTATCGCTGTTCTTTACCTTACGCCAACATTCCAACCGAACGGAAATATCCCTGGGTTTTGTAAGGGCGTGGGGGGGGGTCCGCTGTGCGAGGGATTGTTACGTTCCGTTGCATTATTGTCGCGCCATAGCTTGAGCTACGGCAGTTGTTGTGATGTTATATTATAACTCTTATCCATCATTTTGGTCATCACATTGATTCCCACTTCACGACATGGTGCCGCGCCGTCACTGAATTCGTTGTTCACCACCTCCGCCGCCGCGCGTTGTGCAGGGGCCGTTGTGCTGCTGGCTCTGCTGTGGCTCGGCATCTTTTGGGCGGTATCGCTGCCATGATCATCCTGCGTCAGCTGGTGCTAGGCTATGGCGCCACGCCGCTTTTTCCACCGCTGAGCGGGCAGTTTACCGCCGGCTCGTTAACCGCGGTGGTGGGCGTCAATGGGGCCGGAAAATCGACATTGCTGAAAACGCTCGCCGGTTTGTTGCCGCCGATGGGCGGCAGCCTGAATTTCAGCGGCGGAAAGCCGCCGCGCAGAGCTTACTTACCGCAGCAGGCGGAGCTGGATCGGCAGTTCCCGATCGCGGTAAGCGATCTGGTGGCGATGGGATGTTGGCCGCAAAGCGGCATGTTCGGCGGTATGAACAAGCATGCGGCGAGCCAGGTTAATGAGGCGCTGGCGAGCGTCGGCATGAGTGCGCTGGCGCACAGCCCGGTGGGCGAGCTCTCCGGCGGCCAGCTGCAGCGGGTGTTGTTTGCGCGCCTGCTGGTCCAACAGGCGCCGCTGATCCTGCTGGATGAACCTTTTACCGGCATCGACAGCGCCACCACGCAAATTTTGCTGCAGGTGATTGCGCAGCTGCACCGGCAGGGGAGAACGGTGATCGCCGTGCTGCACGATATGTCGATGGTCGCCGAGCATTTTCCGCAGGCGCTGTTGCTGACGCCGCAGGCTTGCCACTGGGGCGCGGCCGAGCAAGTGCTGGAACAGGTGCCGAGGTATCACGCCGCCGAACGGCAGCCGGATCTGCGGGCGGTGGCGCCATGATGCTGTGGCATGCGCTTATCGATCCTTTCCTCTCTTTCGGTTTTATGCGCCGCGCGCTCATGGCGTGCCTGGCGTTGTCGCTCAGCGCCGCCCCGCTGGGCGTGTTTCTGCTGCTGCGCCGCATGAGCCTGGTAGGGGATGCCTTGTCACACGCGGTGTTGCCGGGCGCGGCGATCGGCTATCTGATCTCCGGTATGTCGCTGGTGGCGATGGGCGTGGGTGGCTTTATTGCCGGGCTGGCGGTAGCGATGCTGTCCGGCCTGGTGAGCCGCCGCACGCCGCTGAAAGAGGACGCCAGCTTCGCCGGATTCTATCTGGGCTCACTGGCGTTGGGGGTCACGCTGGTTTCGCTGCGCGGTTCCAGCGTGGATCTGCTGCACGTGTTGTTCGGTTCGATCCTGGCGGTGGATGCGCAGGCGATGCTGATGGTCGGTGCGATCGCCTCGGTTTCGCTGCTGGCGCTGGCGGCGCTGTACCGCGCGCTGGTTATCGAATCCTTCGATGTCACTTTCCTGCGCGTTAACGCGCCGCGCCGGTTGGCGCTGATCCACGGCCTGTTTTTGGCGCTGGTGGTGGTCAATCTGGTGGCGGGATTCCAGATCCTCGGCACCCTGATGTCGGTTGGGCTGATGATGCTGCCCGCCGCCAGCGCGCGCTTCTGGGCGCGCAATCTGCCGCAGACGCTGGCGACGGCGATGGGCATCGGCGCGCTTTCCAGTCTGATTGGGCTGGTGTGGTCCTATCACGCTTCGCTTCCCGCCGGCCCGGCGATCGTGCTCAGCGCCAGCATCCTCTTTTTTGTCTCGATCCTGTTTGGAACGCGCGGAGGCATTTACGCCTTTGCGCGCCGTTGAGAAGTGCCATTTGCAAGGAGAAAATATGAAACGTTTACCTATATCGCTGGCGGTAGCTGCTCTGCTGGCCAGCCCATTGGCGATGGCGAAGACCGTCGACGCCGTCGCCAGCTTTTCCATTCTCGGAGATATCGTCAAGCAGGTGGGCGGCGATCACGTCAAGGTCAGCACGCTGGTGGGGCCGGATGGCGATCCGCACAGTTTCGAGCCTTCACCGCAGGACGGCAAGAAGCTGGCTCAGGCTGATGTGGTATTCGTCAGCGGCCTGGGGCTGGAAGGGTGGATCGATCGCCTGGTCAATGCTTCGGGTTATAAAGGGCAGGTGATCACCGCTTCACAGGGCATCAACACCCGCCAGATGGAAGAGGATGGCAAACCGATTACCGATCCTCACGCCTGGAACAGCATGAAAAACGGCGTGCAGTACGCCACCAACGTGATGAACGCCCTGATCGCCGCCGATCCTGAGGATGCCAACTATTTTCGCCAGCGTGGCGCCGACTACATTCAGCAGCTGCAAAAGCTGGATCTGTGGGCCAAAACCCAGTTCGCCGCAGTGCCACCGCAGAAACGTAAGGTGCTGACCAGCCATGATGCTTTTGGCTACTTTGGACAAGAGTATGGCGTCACCTTCCTTGCCCCGGTCGGATTTTCCACCGAAGCGGAAGCCAGCGCCAGCGACGTGGCGAACCTGATTAAGCAGATTAAACAGGAGAAGGTTAACGCTTACTTTATCGAAAACCAGACCGATCCGCGGCTGGTGAAGCAGATTGCCGCCGCCACCGGCGCCAAGGCGGGCGGCGAGCTGTACCCTGAAGCGCTCTCCCGCGCCGGCGGTCCGGCGGCCACCTATGAGCAGGCGTTCAAACACAATGTCGACACGTTGCTGAGCAGCATGAAGTAATCTCTGCCCCCGCCCGCGGGTGGGGGACAGCTTGCAGGCACTTTCTCGCCATAAAAAAAGCCCCGTTGAGCAGCAACGGGGCTTTGCGACAGATGACACTTGGGAGTTAACGCTTTTTCTTACGTCCCTGTACCGCTTTGAATCGCGGATTGCTTTTACAGATCACATAGATGCGGCCACGACGACGCACGACTTTGCAATCCGGATGGCGATTTTTCGCCGAACGCAATGAACTCAATACCTGCATGGGGTTTCCTTGTTACTTATTGCCGATAAAGCGGCCAAAGCGCTGCTGGAAGCGCGCCGTGCTGCCTTCTTTGGAATAGTCTTTCTGCTTACCGGTGTAATACGGATGCGAAGCGGAAGAGACGTCGAGGGTGACATACGGCCAGCTTTCGCCGTCCAGTTCGATAGTGCGATCGGTTTTGATGGTCGATCCCACTTTGAAGTAGGCATTGGCGCTGACGTCGTGGAACACCACGGTGCGATAATCGGGATGGATGCCGGGTTTCATAATGGCTCTCTCTTGTAATGTTATACTATAACAATAATTATGCACCGACCTGGCATCATGATCAAGCGTAAATTGCACTCACGAGCGAATTAATGAGAACGGTTTGCATTAATCTGCTGAAGCAAAAGAAAAAGGCCGCATGCGCGGCCTTTTCGATTATCGGGTGGAGCTCACATCACTGAGCGATCAGTGGTGCTCTACCGGGTGGCTGTGTTCCAGGTCCTCGTTCTTCTTGCTGAAGCGGCGGCGAACCACCACGAAGAACACCGGTACGAAGAAAATCGCCAATACGGTCGCGGTGATCATCCCGCCCATTACGCCGGTACCAACCGCGTTCTGTGCGCCGGAGCCTGCGCCGCTGCTGATAACCAGCGGCAGAACCCCGAGGATGAAGGCCAGGGACGTCATCAGGATTGGACGCAGACGCATACGCACTGCTTCCAATGTCGCCTCGATCAGGCCTTTGCCTTCTTTTTCCATCAGGTCTTTGGCGAATTCCACGATCAGGATGGCGTTCTTCGCCGATAGACCAATGGTGGTCAGCAACCCTACCTGGAAGTACACGTCGTTGTTCATGCCGCGCATCGTCGCGGCCAACAACGCGCCGATAACCCCCAGCGGCAATACCAGCATGACCGAGAACGGCACGGACCAGCTTTCATACAGCGCCGCCAGACACAGGAACACCACCAGAATCGAGATGGCGTACAGCGCCGGCGCCTGGTTGCCCGACAGACGTTCCTGATAGGACATGCCGGTCCAGTCGTAACCGATGCCGCTTGGCAGTTTGGACGCCAGTTGCTCCATCAGGTTCATCGCTTCACCGGTACTCTTGCCCGGTGCGGCCTGGCCCAGAATTTCCATCGACGGCAAGCCGTTATAGCGTTCCAGACGCGGTGAGCCGTATTCCCATTTCGCCGAAGAGAAGGCGGAGAATGGCACCATCTGGCCGCTGGTACCGCGCACATACCACTTGTTGATGTCTTCCGGCAGCATGCGGAACGGCGCTTCGGCCTGTACGTACACCTTCTTCACACGACCGCGGTCGATGAAGTCGTTGACGTACGAGCCACCCAGCGCGGTGCTCAGCGTGCTGTTAATGGTGGTGATGCTCACGCCCAACGCCTTGGCTTTCTCCTGATCGACGATCAGTTTGAACTGCGGCGTATCTTCCAGGCCGTTCGGGCGCACGCCCACCAGCACATCCGGATGCTGAGCAACCATGCCCAACAGCTGGTTACGCGCTTCGGTCAGTTTTTCGTGCCCCAGGCCGCCCTGGTCAATCAGCTCGAAGTCGAAGCCGGTTGCGGTACCGAGTTCGATAATCGCCGGCAGGTTGAACGGGAACACCAGGCCTTCTTTAATCTGCGAGAAGGCGCCCATGGCGCGACCGGCGATCGCTTCTACCTTGTTCCCGGCCCCCGGACGCTCGCCCCAGTCTTTCAGGCTGACGAATGCCAGGCCGTTGTTCTGGCCGTTACCGTTGAAGCCGAAGCCCGCGACGGTAAACACCGAAACCACGTTGTCCTTTTCCTTGTTCAGGAAGTAGTCAGAGACTTCTTCCAGCACTTTGTTGGTGCGGGACTCGGTGGCGCCGGCAGGCAACTGCACCATGGTCAACAGGATGCCCTGATCTTCGTCCGGCAGGAACGAGGAAGGCAGGCGCAGGAACAGCAGGCCCATGCCAACCACGATCAGCAGGTAGATGATCAGATAGCGGCCGGTGCTGCGCAGGATGTTGCCCACGCTGTCGGTATAGTGATGCGTGCTTTTCTCGAACATGCGGTTAAACCAGCCGAAGAAGCCTGTTTTAACCCCGTGATCGCCTTTCGGGATCGGTTTGAGCATGGTGGCGCACAGCGCCGGCGTCAGGATCAAGGCCACCAGCACCGACAGCGCCATCGCGGACACGATGGTGATCGAGAACTGGCGATAGATGGCGCCGGTTGAGCCGCCAAAGAACGCCATCGGCACGAATACCGCTGACAGCACCATGGCGATGCCCACCAGCGCGCCCTGGATCTGGCCCATCGATTTACGGGTGGCTTCTTTCGGCGGCAGCCCCTCTTCGGACATGACGCGCTCGACGTTTTCCACCACCACGATGGCGTCATCCACCAGCAGGCCGATCGCCAACACCATGCCGAACATCGTCAGGGTGTTTATCGAGAAGCCGAACGCCGCGAGTATCGCAAAGGTCCCCAACAGTACTACCGGCACCGCGATGGTTGGGATCAGCGTCGCGCGGAAGTTCTGCAGGAACAGATACATCACCAGGAACACCAGGATGATGGCTTCGATCAGCGTTTTCACCACTTCGTTGATGGAGATTTTAACGAACGGGGTGGTGTCGTACGGATAAACCACTTTCATCCCTTGCGGGAAGAATGGCGCCATCTTGGCCAGCTCGTCTTTCACACCTTTGGCGGTGTTCAAGGCGTTGGCGCCGGTCGCCAGCTTGATACCCAGGCCGGCGGCAGGCTTGCCGTTATAACGCGCGGTAACGGCATAGCTTTCCGCGCCGCGCTCGATGTGAGCGACGTCGCGCAGGCGCACCTGGGAGCCGTCGGTATTCACCTTCAGCAGGATCTTGCCGAACTCTTCCGGCGAAGTCAGACGGGTCTGCGCGATGATCGAGGCGTTCAACTGCTGCCCCGGCACCGGCGGCAGGCCGCCCAGCTGGCCAGCGGCGATCTGGTTGTTCTGCTCGGTGATGGCGGAGGTCACGTCCGTGGTCGTCAGCTGGTAGTTGTTCAGCTTGTTCGGATCCAGCCAGATACGCATCGCGTACTGGGCACCGAACAGCTGCACTTCACCCACGCCGGACGAACGGCTGATCGGATCCTTGATGTTGGACGCCACGTAGTCCGCAATATCGTCCTGCGTCATGTTCGGATCGTCGGAAACGAAGCCGGCCACCATCAGGAAGCTGCTGCTGGATTTTTCTACTTTCAGGCCCTGTTGCTGAACTTCTTGCGGCAGCAGCGGGGTGGCCAACGACAGTTTGTTCTGAACCTGAACCTGCGCGATGTCAGGATCGGTGCCGGATTCAAACGTCAGGGTAATGGTGACGCTACCAGAGGAATCACTGGTGGAGGACATGTACATCAGGTTATCGATACCGTTCATGTTCTGTTCGATAATCTGTGTGACGGTATCCTGCACCGTTTTGGCATCTGCGCCCGGGTAGTTGGCGGAAATACTCACCGCCGGCGGTGCAATAGTGGGATACTGCGCGATTGGCAGTTTCATTATTGCAAGCACCCCCGCCAACATGACGATGATGGCGATTACCCAGGCGAAAATTGGGCGGTCTATAAAGAACTTAGCCATGTATTACAGGCTCCTTTTTATGACTTCTGCGCTTCAGACTGCGGCTGTTTTTGCGCCTGAGTGTCAACTTCCTGCACTTTTACCTGCGCGCCCGGATGCACTTTCATCAGGCCGGAGACGATCACGCGATCGCCGGCTTTCAGGCCATCGGTAACCAGCCATTTGTCGCCAATCGCCTGGTCCGCCTTCAGCGTGCGCAGCTCAACTTTGTTGTCTGCCCCTACCACCAACGCCGTCGCGTCGCCGCGCGGGTTGCGGGTGACGCCCTGTTGAGGCACCAGCAACGCATCGCTGCGTACGCCTTCGTCCAGACGGGCGCGCACGAACATGCCAGGCAACAGCGTATCGTTCGGGTTAGGGAACAGGGCGCGAATGGTGATGGAGCCGGTGGTCTCATCGACGGTGACGTCGGAGAACTCCAGCGTGCCTTCCTGTGCGTATTCGGTGCCGTTTTCCAGCATCAGTTTCACCTTGGCCTTGCCGTTTTCCTGCTTCAGCGCGCCGCTGGCCAGTTCTTGCTTCAGGCGCAGGAAGTCGGTGCTCGACTGGGTGACGTCGACATACATCGGATCCAACTGTTGCACGGTAGACAGGGCGGTCGCCTGGCCGTTGCTGACCAGCGCGCCTTCGGTCACGGCGGATTTGCCGATGCGGCCGGAGATCGGGGAGGTCACTTTGGTGTACGCCAGATTAATGCGCGCGGTTTCCACGGCGGCCTTGGCGGCCACCACGGCGGCATCCGCTTGCTGCAGCGTGGAGACGGCGTTGTCGTAGTCCTGCTTACTGATATAGCTGGTACCCAGCAATGGCTTGTAGCGGTTTACCGTCACGCGTGCGATGGAAGCGCTGGCCTGTGCTTTGGCCAAATCGCCTTTCGCGCTGTCGTAGCTGGCTTGATAGGTGGCGGGATCGATTTGGTACAGAGACGTCCCGGCCTTGATATCGCTGCCTTCGACGAAGTTGCGCTTCAGGATGATACCGCTGACCTGAGGGCGAACTTCGGCGATGCGATACGCAGCGGTGCGGCCAGGAAGATCGGTAGTGATGTTGAGAGGCTCGGCCTTCAAGGTGACTACGCCCACTTCAGGTGCCTGTTGTTGGGCGCCTTGCTGTTGGGTTTCTTTATCGTTACATCCTGTTAGCACTAAGCTGCCTGAAAGCATCAGAACGGCCGCCAGAGGCGTTAACCCTCTGTTTTTGTTCATAGAAAAACCTCAAGTGTCCGATTTCAAAATGATCAATGGATCACAAGCTTTAAAACCCATTGCTGCGTTAATTATATGTGCGTGCTATGGTACATACATTCGCGAATGTATGTAAATCACACTCCCCCTAAATAACAATGCCATGGCACGAAAAACCAAACAGCAGGCGCAAGAAACCCGACAGCAAATCCTCGATGCTGCGGTGAGAGAGTTCTCTGAACGTGGCGTTGCTGCAACGTCACTGACAGATATTGCCACCGCTGCTGGGGTTACGCGTGGAGCCATTTACTGGCACTTCAAGAATAAGGTAGACCTGTTTAATGAAGTTTGGGAATCTACCGAGCCGAAAATTGACCAGCTCGAAACAGAGTATCAGGCAAAGTTTCCCGATAATCCACTGCGGGTTATCCGGGAAATTCTGATTTACGTTCTGACGTCTACGGTTGAAGACGGCCGCAGGCGGGCGTTGATGGAAATTATATTCCACAAATGCGAGTTTGTCGGTGAAATGATGCCGCTGCTGGATTCGCGCAAGGTGCTGTACCTCGCCGGTTACGAACGCATCGAAGCGGTGCTGTACAACTGCATTCACCACGGGCAATTGCCGGCCGATCTGCACACTCGTCGCGCGGCGATCATCCTGCGCGGTTATATCACCGGCCTGCTGGAAAACTGGCTGTTTATGCCGGAAAGTTTCGATTTGCGGGCCGAAGCCGAAGCGCTGGTGGATGCGTTTTTGGAGATGCTGCAGTTTTGCCCCACCTTGCGCCTCAGATCCGATATGCCGACGGCAGCACCGCCCAACGCCGGCTCCCTGCCTTTATAAGGAGAGATTTCATGTCATCAGTCGTTCTCATCGCCAATGGCGCCGCCTATGGCCACGAATCCTTGTTCAATGCGCTGCGGTTGGCCATCGCCATGAAAGAGCAGCAGAGCAGTCTCGATCTGCGGCTGTTTCTGATGTCCGATGCGGTGGTGGCCGGGTTGGCCGGGCAGCAGCCGCACGAGGGGTACCACCTGCAGCAGATGCTGGAAATCCTCACCGCGCAGCAGGTGCCGGTCAAGCTGTGCAAGACCTGCGCCGACGCGCGCGGCGTCAGCCGCTTGCCGCTGGCGGACGGCGTGGCGATCGGCACGCTGGTCGAGCTGGCGCAGTGGACGCTGGCGGCGGAGAAAGTGCTGACTTTCTGATTTCGCGACAACGGGACATCACCGGCAACGCTTTTGTTGTTCGTTGCCCGCCGGCGATCGTGATAATCTTCAGGCTTCTTTACCGATCCGAAGCCAAATCATGCATCGCTGGTTGACTCTGCCTTCTCTGGCGCCGCGCTCGTTTGTCGGCGCATGCCGGCGGCGCATCGCCGCCGCGACACTTCTTTTCCTGATTTGCGCGCTGAGCTTGCCGACAAAGGCGGCGCTGAACGGCGATCTGCCGCAGCGCAGCGAAGTGCAAAGCCAGCTGGAAACGCTGAGCAAGCAAAAAGCCCTGACGCCGGTCGAAAAGCTGTCCCAACAGGATTTAACCCGCACGCTGGAGCTGCTGGACGCCCTCGAGCGCAACCGGCAAGACGCCGCGCAGCTTAAACAGCAGGTGCAGCAGGCGCCGGCGAAGCTCAATCAGGTCACTGCCGAACTGGATGCGCTGAAGCAGCCGGCGGACAATGCGGCGGCGCGCGCTGCGCTGTTGCCGCTGTCGCTGCGCCAGTTGGAAAGCCGGCTGTATCAAACGCTCGACGAGCTGCAAAGCGCGCAGGAGAGCCTCTCCACCTACAACAGCCAACTGGTGTCGCTGCAAACCCAGCCCGAGCGGGTACAAAGCACCATGTACGCCGCCTCGCAGCGCCTGCAGGAGATCCGCAGCCAGCTCAGCGGCCAGACGCCGGGGCAAGATTCGCTGCGCAACAGTCAACAGGTGATGCTGAGCACCGAGCAGGCGCTGCTCAATGCGCAGCTGGAGCTGCAGCGCAAGAGCCTGGAAGCCAATACCACGCTGCAGGATCTGCTGCAAAAGCAGCGCGACTACACCACGGCGCATATCGACGCGCTGGATAAGTCAGTGCAGTTGCTGCAGGAGATCGTCAACAGCAAGCGGTTGACGCTGTCTGAAAAGACCGCCAAAGAGGCGCAGAACCCGGAAGACGCCACCGATATCCAGCACGATCAGCTGGTCAGCAAGCAGCTGGACGTCAACCGCCAGCTGAGCCAGCGGCTGATTGCCGCCACCGAAGAGAGCAACACCCTGTTCCAGCAGAATATTCGGGTCAAAAACTGGCTCGATCGCGGGCTGCAGGCGGAGCGTAACCTGAAAGAGCAGATCCAGGTGCTGAAGGGCAGCCTGGTGCTGTCGCGCATCCTGTATCAGCAGCAGCAGAGCCTGCCGCAGGGTACGCTGTTGGCGGATATGGACACGCGCATCGCCGATTTGCGGCTGGAGCAGTTCGATATCAATCAGCAACGCGACGATCTGTTCAAGGGGGAGGATTACATCAACCAGCTGGTGGCCGAAAGCAAGGAAAAGGCCGGCCCGGAAGTGATCGACGCGTTGAACGAGATCGTCGACATGCGCCGCGAGCTGTTGGATCAGCTGAACAAACAGCTCAGCAACCAGCTGTCGTTGTCGATCAACCTGCAGATCAATCAGCAGCAGCTCACCAGCGTCTACGGTTCGTTGCAGGATACGCTGACCCAGCAGATCTTCTGGGTCAACAGCAACAAGCCGGTCGATCTGGCGTGGCTGAAGGCGATGCCGGAGGCGGTGCGCGATCAGATTGCCGGGCTCGATCTCAAATTCGACGGCGGCAAGCTGGTGCAGGGCGGGCTGAATGCGCTGGTGTTCCTGATCCCGATGCTGTTGGCGATCGGGGTATTGCGCTGGCGCTACCGGCTGATCGACGGCCATTTGCAAAAGCTGGCCAACGACGTGGGGCAACTTAAGCGCGACGGCCAACTGCACACGCCGAAGGCCATCGCGCTGACCTTGCTGAAAGTGTTGCCCGGCGCCGCGTTACTCCTCGGCGTCGGTTTCTGGATGTATCGCGCGGATTTCGGCATCAGCGACTTTATATGGGCATTGTCGCAGCAGCTGGCGCTGTCGTGGCTGGTGTTCGGCTTCAGCTATCGCATGCTGAAACCGGGCGGCATCGCCGAGCGGCATTTCAACTTCGGCGCCAACCTGTGCGCGCATTACCGCCGTCAGACGCTGCGGCTGGGGTTGGCGCTGCAGCCGTTGATCTTCTGGTCGGTATTGGGCGAGAAAGCGCCGCTGCGTCTGGTGGAAGACGTGATCGGCCAGATCGTGGTGATGTTGACACTGGCGCTGCTCACGGTGCTGGTATTCCCGCTGTGCCGCGACAGCTGGCGTGAAAAAGGCTCGCACGCCGTGCGGCTGGTGGTGGTCACCGCGCTGGCCGCCACGCCGCTGATCCTGCTGGGGCTGATGTTCGCCGGCTACTTCTATACCACGCTGCGGCTGGCTAGCCGCTGGATAGACAGCCTGTATCTGTTTTTCCTGTGGAATATCGTATACCTGACCGCGCTGCGCGGCCTGAGCGTGGCGGCGCGGCGTCTGGCTTACCGGCGCGCGTTGGCGCGGCGGCAAAACGTGGCGAAAGAAGGAGCCGAAGGCGGTGAACCGGTGGTGGAAGAGCCGCCGCTGGCGCTCGATCAGATCAACCAGCAGTCGCTGCGCCTGACCACCCTGGTGCTGTTCGCCATCTTCGCCAGCGCCTTCTATGCCATTTGGTCGGATCTGGTGACGGTCATCGCTTATCTGGACAGCATCACGCTGTGGCATTACACCAGCACCGTGGCGGGCAGCAGCGTGGCGCAGGCGGTGACGCTGGGCAACATGATGGTGGCGATCGCCGCAGTGATCGTCGCCTACGTGCTCACCCGCAACTTGCCTGGTCTGCTGGAGGTGGTGGTGCTGTCGCGGCTGCAGTTGCGGCAGGGGGCGTCTTACGCCATCACCACCGTGCTCACTTACCTGATTACCGCCGTGGGCGCCGTGGTGGCGCTGGGATCGCTCGGCGTCTCCTGGGACAAACTGCAATGGCTGGCCGCCGGTCTGACGGTCGGGCTGGGCTTCGGGTTGCAGGAGATCTTCGCCAACTTCGTCTCCGGCCTGATCATTCTGTTCGAACGCCCGATCCGCATCGGCGATACCATCACCATCGGCACCTTCTCCGGTTCGGTCAGCAAGATCCGCATTCGCGCCACCACCATTACCGACTTCGATCGCAAAGAGGTGATCATTCCGAACAAGGCGTTCGTCACCGAACGGCTGATTAACTGGTCGCTGTCCGACACCATCACTCGCGTGCTGATCAAGGTCGGCGTGGCCTACGGCTCCGATCTCGACAAGGTGAAAAAGGTGCTGCTGCAGGCGGCGCACGACAACCCGCGGGTCATGACCGATCCCGAACCGCAGGTGTTCTTCCTCAACTTCGGCGCCAGCACGCTGGATCACGAACTGCGGCTCTATGTGCGCGAACTGCGCGATCGCAGCTACACGGTGGACGAGCTGAACCGCTCAATCGACCGCTTGTGCCGGGAAAACGGCATCGACATTGCCTTCAATCAGCTGGAGGTGTATCTGCATAACCAGCAGGGCAATGAAGTGCAGGAAGTGAAAAGAACGCTGTCGCCGGACGACGGCGACCAGACGGCGGCGGATAAGCAATGAAAGGCGGAAGGGACAGCGGCGCTGTCCCCGGTTACTGTCCGGCAGGCAGGTAGGGCGAGGTGACGCCGGCGCGCTGCAGCTTTTCCTGATAATCCCGTTTGACGATATCCAGCGCCGCCAGTGCGGTGACCGGATCGATCTCGTTGCATTCCAGCAGGTAAATCAAGTCTACCGCCAGCTGCAGTTCGGGTGAGGCGTTTTCCAGAGACATAGCACCTGCGCTTATTAATTAATGGGATGAATAACTCGCGTACCGGCAGAGTATAGTGAACCCGGCGCGCAACCGGGAATAATCATTAAAATATTGTGATAAATCTTCAAAAACCGTTTTCTTTGCGCTCGATATTGCGCTCGATGCGCGCCAACGCCTGACGACAGCGCATCAGCCGCCCCTCCAGCGCCGCCAGCTCGTGCTGCAGTTTTTGCTGCGCCGCCAGCGTGGTTTGGCGGCCGAGCAGGCTTTCCCGATCCTGAATCATGGCGATCAGCCGGCGTTCGTAGTCCTGATGTTCGGCCAGCTTGTGGTACAGATCGGCCTCGGGGGCTTCTTTCGGCTGGTTCTTGCGCCGCAGCGCCTGGGTCGCCAGCTCGCGCTGCAGGGCGGCGATCTGAGCCACCAGTTTTTCGGCCAGAAAGGCCACCTGGCTGGTGCGGTTGTCGTTGGCGGCGCTTTGCAGCTGGGCGAAATTCTTCTCCACCTCGGCCAGGTAGTCGCGCAGCCGCGTGCCGCGATTGGCGAACAGGGCGGCGTCGAAGCGCGCCTGCGGGATCGGAACGTCGCCGCGCGGGGTCACTTCGGCCGCCAGCGCCGCGATCTGCTGTGCCAACACCTGTAATAGACGCTGAGTGCTCACATAAGCTCCCTCTTGATTTCAACAGGCGTAAGCTTGCCCGCGATGCTGCTGTGAAACAAGCGCCGCATGCATATTCCGCCGGCGCGGCGCCGATGCTACAGTAAGCCGCAACCGATTGAGGAGCGAAGAGCCGCATGACGCGTGGGTTATTGATCATTTTGGGCTGGCTGGCGGTGGTGCTGGCGACGTTGGGCGTGGTGCTGCCGCTGCTGCCGACCACGCCGTTCCTGCTGTTGGCCGCCTGGTGTTTCGCCCGCTCTTCGCCGCGCTTTCATCACTGGCTGCTGCACCGTTCCTGGTTCGGCCCTTACCTGCGCCACTGGCAGCAGCATCGCGCGCTGCCGCCGGGGGCGAAGTGGAAGGCGGTGCTGGTGATCGTGCTGACCTTCGCCTGTTCGCTGTGGCTGGTGAAAATCTGGTGGGTGCGCGGGCTGTTGCTGCTGATGCTGGCCATTTTGCTGACCTTTATGCTGCGTCTGCCGGTTATTGACCTGCCGCAACAAAAACAGCGCTGATTGTGCCTTAAACTCCCCAATAGCTTTCAAGCCGCAGCCAGGCGACAAACGCAGGCATCCCCGGGAGCTTACTTAGGTAAGTGACCGGGGGGAATGCGTGCAGTCAACAACGCTGCGGGTTGAAAGATGCAGGGGAGAGTTGCATTTGTCCGCCAGTTTGCATAGATTTGGGCGTTTTCGTGCGCGGATCGCCTGCCATTTCTTCTCCGGTGTGTTTCTCCCGGGGGCGGCGGGTGAGCGGCGCGCCGGTTTTCAGGCAGTTTTATCAGGCAACAATTATGACCGCTACTGCGCAGCAGCTTCAGTTTATTAAAGACAGTATCAAAACCATCCCGGATTATCCGAAGCCGGGCATCCTGTTCCGCGACGTGACCAGCCTGCTGGAAAACCCGTTGGCCTATGCCGCCAGCATCGAGCTGCTGGTTGAGCGCTATCGCGAAGCGGGCGTGACCAAGGTGGTGGGTACCGAAGCGCGTGGTTTCCTGTTCGGCGCGCCCGTCGCGCTGGCGCTGGGCGTCGGTTTCGTGCCGGTGCGCAAACCGGGCAAACTGCCGCGCGCCACGCTCAGCGAAAGCTATGAGCTGGAGTACGGCACCGACAAGCTGGAGATCCACACCGATGCCATCACCGCGGGTGACAAAGTGCTGGTGGTGGACGATCTGCTGGCGACCGGCGGCACCATCGAAGCGACCACCAAACTGATCCGCCGTCTGGGCGGTGAAGTGAACGACGCCGCGTTCATCATCAACCTGCCGGATCTGGGCGGGGAAGCGCGTCTGAACAAGCTGGGCATCGATTGCTACTGCCTGGTGGACTTCGCCGGCCATTGATGCGGCATTGCCCCTTGGGCACAACGGCCTCGCGGATCGCCGCGGGGCTGTGTTAGCATGACCCTCCAGATTCCTCGACTTCTCCGGTATTAATGAGCTATCAGGTTCTCGCCCGTAAGTGGCGCCCTCAAACGTTCGCAGACGTGGTCGGCCAGGAACATGTCCTGACCGCGCTGGCCAACGGCCTCTCACTGGGGCGGATCCATCACGCCTATCTGTTCTCGGGCACGCGCGGCGTGGGAAAAACCACCATCGCCCGCTTGCTGGCCAAAGGCCTGAACTGTGAAACCGGCATCACCGCCACGCCATGTGGCCAATGCGACAACTGCCGCGAGATCGAGCAGGGGCGCTTTGTCGATCTGATCGAGATCGACGCCGCTTCCCGAACCAAGGTGGAAGATACCCGCGATCTGCTGGACAACGTCCAGTACGCGCCGGCGCGCGGCCGCTTCAAGGTCTACCTGATCGACGAAGTGCACATGCTCTCGCGCCACAGCTTCAACGCGTTGCTGAAGACGCTGGAAGAGCCGCCGCCGCACGTCAAATTCCTGTTGGCCACCACCGATCCGCAAAAGCTGCCGGTGACCATTCTCTCGCGCTGTCTGCAGTTCCACCTCAAAGCGCTGGACGTCGATCAGATCCGTCAGCAGCTGGAAACGGTGCTGACGGCGGAGCAGATCACCAGCGACGCCCGCGCGCTGCAGCTGCTGGCGCGCGCCGCCGATGGCAGCATGCGCGACGCGCTGAGCCTGACCGATCAGGCGATCGCCATGGGGCAGGGGCAGGTGACCGCCGCTACCGTCAGCCAGATGCTCGGCACGCTCGATGACGAGCAGCCGCTGGCGATCCTCGAAGCGCTGGTCAGCGCCGACGGCGAAAAGGTGATGGCGCAGGTCGCGCAGGCCGCTTCGCGCGGCGTGGACTGGGAAAACTTGCTGGTGGAGACGCTGGCGCTGCTGCATCGCATTGCGATGGTGCAGCTGTTGCCTTCGATGCTCGACAACCAATACGCCGCCGTGGAGCAACGGCTGCGCGAGCTGGCGCGCACCCTGCCGCCGGCCGATGTGCAACTTTACTACCAGACGCTGTTGGTGGGCCGCAAAGAGCTGGCCTATGCGCCGGATCGCCGCATGGGGGTTGAGATGACCCTACTGCGCGCGCTGGCGTTTCACCCGAAAGCGGTGATCCCGGAGCCGGTGGCGTTGGTGCAGACCGCGCCGGCGCCGATGGCGCAGCCGCAGGCCGCCGCATCGCCACAGCCGCCGCAGTTTCAGGACGCGCCGCCGCCGCTAGGGCAGCCGGCCGCGCCGCAGCGACAATCATCGACTCCTTTACCGGATGCCACCGCCCAGCTGTTGAAAGCGCGGTCCCAGCTGCAACGGCAGCAGGGAGCATCCACACCAAAAAAGAATGAGCCGGCGGCGCCAGGAATAGCGCGGCCGGCAAACTCGGCGCTGGGGCGTTTGGCTTCGGTGACCGAGCGCAGCCAGCAGCGCCTGGCGGAGAAGAAGGTGCCGGAAAAACCGGCGAAACCGGAAGCTTATCGCTGGCGCGCGCAAACCGAGCCGGAAGCGGCGCCGGAACCGCTGGCGACGCCGAAAGCGCTGCGCACGGCGTTGGAACATGAGAAAACGCCGGAGCTGGCCGCCAAGCTGGTGGTGGAGTCGCTGGAGCGCGACGCCTGGGCGGCAGAAATCGATAAGCTGAAGATCCCGAAATTGGTGCAGCAGCTGGCGTTGAACGCCTTCAAGCAGCAGCCGGAGCCGGGAAAAATTAACCTCCATCTGCGGTCTTCGCAGCGCCATCTGAATTCGCCTTCGGCGCAGAAGACGCTGGCCGACGCGCTCGGTGAGCTGTACGGCGGCCCGATTGAGCTGACCGTGGTGGAGGACGATAATCCGGCGGGGCGCACCCCGCTGGAGTGGCGACAAGCCATCTATGAAGAAAAACTGGCGCAGGCGCGCCAGTCCATCGAAGCGGATACCAACATTCAGACGCTGCGCCGATTCTTCGACGCAGATCTGGATGAAGAGAGTATTCGCCCCCTTTAAACGCCGCGCGAGGTGCGCGGCCCTAGCGACGAGAGACGACTATGTTTGGTAAAGGCGGTCTGGGCAACCTGATGAAGCAAGCCCAGCAAATGCAAGAAAAAATGCAGCAGATGCAGGAAGAAGTCGCCAAATTGGAAGTGACCGGCGAATCCGGCGCGGGCCTGGTGAAAGTCACCATCAACGGCGCGCACAACTGCCGCCGCGTGGAGATCGATCCTAGCCTGATGGAAGACGACAAAGAGATGCTGGAAGATCTGATCGCCGCGGCGTTTAACGACGCCGCGCGCCGCATCGAAGAGACCCAGAAAGAGAAAATGGCCTCCGTCTCCAGCGGCATGCAGTTGCCGCCTGGCTTCAAGATGCCGTTCTGATGCAAACCAGCCCGCTCCTTGAATCCCTGATGGAGGCGCTGCGCTGTTTGCCGGGCGTCGGCCCGAAATCGGCGCAGCGCATGGCGTTTCAACTGCTGCAGCGCGATCGCAGCGGCGGCATGCGCCTGGCGCAGGCGTTGACGCGCGCGATGTCGGAGATTGGCCACTGCGCCGACTGCCGCACCTTCACCGAACAGGACGTCTGCACCATCTGCGCCAATCCGCGCCGCCAGCAAAACGGCCAGATTTGCGTGGTGGAAAGCCCGGCGGATATCCACGCCATCGAGCAGACCGGCCAGTTCGCCGGGCGCTACTTTGTGCTGATGGGGCATCTGTCGCCGCTGGACGGCATCGGGCCGGGCGATATCGGTCTGGATCGCCTGGAGCAACGGCTGGAAAAGGAAAGCATCACCGAAGTGATCCTCGCCACCAACCCGACGGTGGAAGGGGAGGCGACCGCCAACTACATCGCCGAGATGTGCGGCCAGTATGGCGTGCTCGCCAGCCGCATCGCCCACGGCGTGCCGGTGGGCGGCGAGCTGGAGATGGTCGATGGCACCACGCTGTCGCATTCGCTGGCCGGGCGCCACGCCATCAAGTTCTGATGTTTTCCCGGATGGGGCCGCCCGGCCCCATTGTTTTTTGCCAAAAAAATCCCGCCGTCCGCTTGAAAAACAACACCCTGACCCTCATCTGATCCTCATTGTTCGATTTTGGTAGCCATTGTCTTTGAGGTAATCAATGAGTATGAAAGGTCAAGAAACCCGCGGGTTCCAGTCTGAAGTAAAACAGCTGCTTCATTTGATGATCCATTCGCTGTACTCCAACAAAGAAATTTTCCTGCGTGAGCTGATTTCCAACGCCTCTGACGCCGCCGACAAGTTGCGCTTCCGCGCCCTGTCCGCGCCAGAGCTCTACGCCGGCGACGGCGAGCTGCGCGTACGTTTGTCCTTCGATAAAGAGCAGCGCACCCTGACCATCGCCGACAACGGCATCGGCATGCGCCGCGAAGAAGTGATTGAAAACCTCGGCACCATCGCCAAGTCAGGCACTAAAGCGTTCCTGGAATCCATCGGTTCCGATCAGGCGAAAGACAGCCAACTGATCGGCCAGTTCGGCGTCGGTTTCTACTCGGCGTTCATCGTGGCGGACAAAGTGACCGTGCGCACCCGCGCCGCCGGCGCCGCCGATGACGAAGGCGTGTTCTGGGAGTCCGCCGGCGAAGGCGACTACACCATCGCCGACATCACCAAAGAGACCCGCGGCACCGAAATCACCCTGCATCTGCGCGAAGGCGAAGATGAGTACCTCGACGCCTGGCGCCTGCGTTCGGTGATCGGCAAATATTCCGATCACATCGCTTTGCCGGTGGAGATCGAAAGCAAGAACGAAGAAGACGATACCGTCACCTGGGAGAAGATCAACAAGGCGCAGGCCCTGTGGACTCGCAGCAAGGCTGACGTGACCGACGAAGAGTACAAAGAGTTCTACAAACACATCGCCCACGACTTCACCGATCCGCTGAGCTGGAGCCACAACCGGGTGGAGGGCAAGCAGGAATACACCAGCCTGCTGTACATCCCGGCGCAGGCGCCGTGGGACATGTGGAACCGCGATCACAAGCATGGCCTGAAGCTGTATGTGCAGCGCGTGTTCATCATGGACGACGCCGAGCAGTTCATGCCGAACTACCTGCGCTTCGTGCGCGGCCTGATCGACTCCAACGATCTGCCGCTGAACGTGTCGCGCGAGATCCTGCAAGACAGCCGTGTGACGCAAAACCTGCGCGGCGCGCTGACCAAGCGCGTGTTGCAGATGCTGGATAAGCTGGCCAAAGACGACGCCGAAGGCTACCAGAAATTCTGGCAACAGTTCGGTCTGGTGCTGAAAGAGGGCCCGGCGGAAGACAACGGTAACCAAGAAGCGATCGCCAAACTGCTGCGCTTCGCCTCTACCCACGGTGACAGCTCGGCGCAGACCGTATCGCTGGAAGAGTACGTCGGCCGGATGGCGGAAGGGCAGGAGAAGATTTACTACATCACCGCCGACAGCTACGCCGCGGCCAAGAGCAGCCCGCACCTGGAGCTGTTCCGCAAGAAAGGCATCGAAGTGCTGCTGCTGTCCGATCGCATCGACGAGTGGATGATGAGCTACCTGACCGAGTTCGACGGCAAGCCGTTCCAGTCGGTCAGCAAGGCGGATGAAGCGCTGGATAAACTGGCGGATGAAACCGAAGAGCAGAAGGCCGCCGAGAAGCAACTGGAACCGTTCATCGAACGCGTGAAAACCCTGCTGGGCGATCGCGTGAAGGATGTGCGCCTGACGCACCGCCTGACCGATACGCCGGCGATCGTGGTAACCGACGCCGACGAAATGAGCACCCAGATGGCCAAGCTGTTCGCCGCCGCCGGTCAGCAGGCGCCGGAGGTGAAGTACATTTTCGAGCTTAATCCGGAACATGCTCTGGTCAAACGCGCATCCGACGTGGGCGATAACGAACATTTCGCCGAATGGATCGACCTGTTATTGGATCAGGCGCTGCTGGCTGAACGCGGCACGCTGGAGGATCCGAACCTGTTCATCCGCCGCATGAACAAGTTGCTGTCCGCCTAAAGTTGAAGATATGCGCCCTTAACGGCACCGTTAGGGGCGCATTTTCGGTTTTTCCCCACCGTTTCTCGCCTTTTGTTCGTCGGTTTTTTTGCACATTCCGCAATCGATTTCCTTCGCGCGCCTTGAGCCTGCCCCCCCTGAAATGGTATCGTTGAGCGTTTTCGCAATTTTATAAAAACTACATAGCAAGGGGATTTACGCAATGCGTATCATTCTGCTGGGCGCTCCGGGCGCTGGTAAAGGTACTCAGGCTCAATTCATCATGGAGAAATACGGCATTCCGCAAATCTCCACCGGTGATATGTTGCGCGCAGCCGTGAAGGCCGGCAGTGAACTGGGCAAGCAGGCGAAAGAGATCATGGACGCCGGCAAGCTGGTGACCGATGAGCTGGTGATCGCGCTGGTCAAAGAGCGCATCGCTCAGGAAGATTGCCGCAAGGGCTTCCTGCTGGACGGTTTCCCACGCACCATTCCGCAGGCTGACGCGATGAAAGAAGCCGGCATCAACGTGGACTTCGTGCTGGAGTTCGACGTGCCGGATGAGCTGATCGTTGACCGCATCGTTGGCCGCCGCGTGCACGCGCCGTCCGGCCGCGTATACCACGTGAAATTCAATCCGCCGCAGGTGGAAGGCAAAGACGACGTGACCGGCGAAGAGCTGACCACGCGCAAGGACGATCAGGAAGAGACCGTGCGCAAGCGTCTGGTGGAATACCATCAGATGACCGCGCCGCTGATCTCTTACTACAGCAAAGAAGCGGCAGCGGGCAACACCCAATACCGCAAAATCGACGGCACCCGCAAGGTGGCCGAAGTGAGCGCAGAGCTGGCGACCATCCTCGGTTGATCGCAAGCGCATCGTGCATGACGCCGGGCCCGTGGCCCGGCGTTTTTTTTGCCGTTTTCCCGTTAAATTGTGATCGCGGCGGCTTGTTGCAACCGTGCCCGTTAATCGCCCGCGCCAAATGGCGTATAACAAGCCTGCGTTTTCACCCTCAGCAGGGAGCCGGGCATGCTCAGACAAACCACTCTTCTGGCGGAAGCCACCGCGCGCCAGATCGTCCAGCGGGCGATGGGCATCATCAGCCATTCCGTCAACGTGATGGACAGCAACGGCGTGATCATCGCCTCCGGCAATCCGCAGCGCCTGTTCCAGCGCCATGAAGGCGCGGTGCTGGCGTTGGCGGAGAATCGGGTGGTGGAGATCGATCGCGCCACCGCCGAGCATCTGAAAGGGGTGCGGCCTGGCATCAACCTGCCGTTCAGCTTTCGTAATCAGCGAGTGGGGGTGATCGGCATTTCCGGCGAGCCGGCCGAGGTGCGCGCCTACGCCGAGCTGGTCAAGATGGCGGCGGAGATGATGGTGGAGCAGGCGGCGCTGCTGGATCAGCACCAGTGGGAAAAACGCTACCGGGAAGAGCTGGCGAATCAGCTGCTGCAGCCGCAGCCGAACACCGCGTCGCTGGAGGCGATGGCGGCGTATCTGGGATTGGATCTGCGCCAGGCGCGCATCGTCTGGATCGTCGAACTGCAAGAGGCGCAGCCGCACCTGCTGCGCGAGCTGTTGGCGGAGCTGGAGGCCACCCAGCGCGACGCGTTGATCGCCATTACCGGCTTCAATGAAATGACTCTGTTGCGCCCGGCCAGCATGGCGCAAGGCGAATGGAGCCTGAAGCTGGAGCGCCAACAGGCGCAGCGTCTGCAAAACCAGCTCAAGCACCGCTTTCGGGTACGGCTGATCGTCGGCGGTTTCTACGACGATCCGCAAAGCGCCTACCGTTCCAGCCTGACGGCGCGCGCCACCCAGGCGATGGCGCAGCGCCTGAAACTGCGTCACGCCACGCTGTTCTACCACGACTATCCGTTGCCGTCGCTGCTGTGCGATCTGGGAGAGGACTGGCGCGCGCAAGAGCTGGGGCGTCCCTGGCGAACGCTGGGCGAACAGGACGAAAAAGGCGTGCTGCGCAGCACGCTGCGCCACTATTTTTCGCAGAATTGTGATCAGACGCAGACCGCCGCGCAGCTGCATATTCACGTCAATACCCTGCGTTATCGCCTGCAGCGCATCGAGGCAATAACCGGCATGAAAATCAATCAATTAACCGATGCTCTGCGGTTGTATATCGGCATGCTGATGCACGACTGAATTGTGCCAACCCACAAATTCCGCGCCGTTCCCCCGGCGATTTTTTGTTGTTTTCCCTCAGGTCTGCGACGGGCGCGCGCGATATGTTGGCCTGCACATCAACCACGGAGAAAACAACAATGACAACCGTATCCACTCTGGGGGCGCTGGTGGCGTTAGCCGTCGCCATCGTCCTGATTCTACGCAAGGTGCCGCCGGCTTACGGCATGATTGCCGGCGCGCTGGCGGGCGGGCTGTGCGGCGGCGCCGATCTGGTGCAGACCGTGACGCTGATGATCGGCGGGGCGCAGGGCATCACCAACGCCGTGATGCGCATTCTGGCGGCGGGGGTGCTGGCCGGGGTGCTGATCGAATCCGGCGCGGCGCACACCATCGCCGAAACCATCGTGCGTAAGGTGGGCGAAACCCGCGCGCTGCTGGCGCTGGCGGTGGCTACACTGATCCTGACGGCGGTGGGGGTGTTTATCGACGTGGCGGTGATCACCGTCGCGCCGATCGCCCTGTCGATCGCCCAGAAGGCCGGTATTTCACGCGCGGCGATCCTGCTGGCGATGATCGGCGGCGGCAAGGCCGGCAACGTGATGTCGCCCAACCCGAACACCATCGCGGCGGCGGACAATTTCCACGTGCCGCTCACCTCGGTGATGATGGCCGGCATCGTGCCGGGGCTGTGCGGCCTGGTAGTGGCCTATCTGCTGGCGCGCCGCCTGAGCGATAAAGGCAGCAGGGTGATGGCCGAAGAGCTGACTCAGCATGCCGAAGGGGCGCGGCCGGGCTTCGCGGCGGCGATCAGCGCGCCGCTGGTGGCGATCCTGCTGCTGTCGCTGCGGCCGATCGCCGGGATCGCCGTCGATCCGCTGATCGCGTTGCCGGCCGGCGGTTTGGCGGGCGCGCTGTTGATGGGGCGTATTCGCCAGTGCAATCAGTTCATGGTCTCCGGCCTGTCGCGCATGGCGCCGGTGGCGATCATGCTGCTCGGCACCGGCACATTGGCGGGCATCATCGCCAACTCGGCGCTGAAGGATGTCCTGATTAACGGCTTAACGCACACCGGGCTGCCGGCCTGGCTGCTGGCGCCGCTGTCCGGCGCGCTGATGTCGATGGCGACCGCGTCGACCACCGCCGGCACCGCCGTCGCCTCCGGGGTATTCAGCTCCACGCTGCTGGAATTGGGGGTGAGCGGGCTGGCCGGCGCGGCGATGATCCACGCGGGCGCCACGGTGCTGGATCACCTGCCGCACGGCAGCTTCTTCCACGCCACCGGCGGCAGCGTCAATATGGCGGTGCACGAGCGGCTCAAGCTGCTGCCGTATGAGACGCTGGTGGGGTTCACCATCGCGGCAATCTCGGCGCTGATGTTTGGCGTATTTAACCTGGCGGGATAAGGAACAGTGATGAAAACGCTGAAAAAAGTGGTTATTGCCCCGGATTCTTTCAAAGAGAGCCTGAGCGCGCTCGGCGTCGCTGACGCTATCGAGCGGGGATTCCGCCAAATCTACCCGCAGGCGCACTACGTGAAGCTGCCGATGGCGGACGGCGGTGAAGGGACGGTGGAGTCGATGGTGGCGGCCACCGGCGGCGAGATCGTCCAGGTGACGGTCACCGGGCCGCTGGGGGAGCCGGTGCAGGGATTCTATGGCCTGCTGGGCGACGGTGAAACCGCGGTGATTGAAATGGCCGCCGCCTCCGGGCTGCATCTGGCGCCGCCTAATCGGCGCGATCCGCGCATCACCACCAGTTACGGCACCGGAGAACTGATGTTGGCGGCGCTGGAACGCGGCGTGAAGGCGATCATTCTCGGCATCGGCGGCAGCGCCACTAACGACGGCGGCGCCGGGATGATGCAGGCGCTGGGCGTGAAGTTGCTGGATAAGGATCGTCGCCCGCTGCCGGTGGGCGGCGCGGCGCTGGCGCAGCTGGCGCACCTCGATCTCGCCGGGCTGGACGCGCGCTGGCAACGGGTGAGCGTGACCGCCGCCTGCGACGTCGATAACCCGCTGTGCGGCGAAAAGGGCGCCTCGGCGGTGTTCGGGCCGCAGAAGGGGGCGACGCCGGAGATGGTGGCGCAGCTCGATGCGGCGCTGCACCACTACGGCGAGCTGCTGGAACGGGAAACCGGCCGCGCCGTGCTCACCCAGCCGGGCGCGGGGGCGGCGGGTGGCATGGGGGCGGCGCTGCTCGGCATGCTCAGCGCGCGCTTGCGGCCGGGCATCGAGATCGTCACCGAAACTCTGCGTCTGGATGAGGCGGTGCGCGATGCCGATCTGGTGATCACCGGCGAAGGGCGGCTGGACAGCCAGTCGATTCACGGCAAAACGCCGATCGGCGTGGCGCGGGTGGCCAAGCGCCACGGCGTGCCGGTGATCGCCATCGCCGGCAGCCTGACGCCGGATTATTCGGTGGTGCATCAGCACGGCATCGATGCGGCGTTTTCGGTGCTCGATCGCATTGTGACGCTGGAAGAAGCGCTGACGGACGCCGATCGCAATTTGCAGGTGACGGCGCGCAACGTGGCGGCGGTATGGCAGCTGGCGCAGGGAAGAAGCCCACAGGCATAGCCTGTTGCTGTTATCGGTTTCGATGCAGGACTTTTCCGTTACAATAGCCGGCATTAATGGCTGCTGACATCCCGACCCAGAACGGAATGCCGGCCGGAAAGGAAATGAGGGGAACTGAGATGAAGCAAGAGAAACACGGCGTATTGCTGGTGAACCTGGGCACGCCAGATGCGCCGACCTCGTCTGCGGTCAAACGCTATCTGAAGGAATTCCTCAGTGACGATCGCGTGGTCGATACGGCGCCGCTGATCTGGTGGCCGATCCTCAACGGCGCGATCCTGCCGATCCGCTCGCCGCGCGTGGCGAAACTCTATCAGTCGGTGTGGATGGAAGAAGGCTCGCCGCTGCTGGTATACAGCCGCCGCCAACAGCGGGCGCTGGCGGCGCGCATGCCGAATACGCCGGTGGAGCTGGGCATGAGCTACGGTTCGCCAAGCCTGGCGGAAGCCATCGACAAGCTGCTGGCGCAGGGCGTGACCAACCTGGTGGTGCTGCCGCTCTATCCGCAATATTCCTGTTCCACCAGCGCGGCGGTATGGGATGGCGTGGCGCGGGTGCTGAAAGGCTATCGCCGCTTGCCTTCTGTGGCCTTCATTCGCGATTACGCCGAACACCCGGCCTATATCGCCGCGCTGCAGCAAAGCGTGGAACGCTCGTTCGCCGAGCACGGCCAGCCGGACCGGCTGGTGTTGTCGTTCCACGGCATCCCCAAGCGCTATGCGCGGCTCGGCGACGATTACCCGCAGCGCTGCGAGGATACGCTGCGCGCGCTGAGCGCCACGCTGCCGCTGGCGCCGGAGCGGGTGATGATGACGTACCAATCACGCTTCGGCCGCGAGCCGTGGCTGACGCCGTACACCGATGAAACCCTGAAGGGGTTGCCGGCGCAGGGCGTGAAGCACATTCAACTGATTTGCCCCGGCTTCTCGGCAGACTGCCTGGAAACGCTGGAAGAGATCAAAGAGCAGAACCGCGAGATCTTCCTTAAGGCCGGCGGCGAGAAGTTTGAATATATCTCGGCGTTGAACGACGAGCCGGCGCATATCGACATGATGCAGCAGCTGGTGGCGCAGCGTCTGTAATCATCCATAATCTGTCTATTAGGTGCATCGTGATCGGGCGGGGATGTGTTAACATTCTCCGCTTGTTAAACCGTCACCACCGCCAATCACATGAAATTTCCTGGTAAACGCAAGTCCAAACACTATTTTCCGGTGAGCGCGCGCGATCCGCTTCTGCAGCAGGCCCAGCCCGAAAGTGAAATCAGCACCTCGTATATTGTCGGCATCGACCAGACGCTGGTGGATATCGAGGCAAAAGTGGACGATGCTTTTGTCCAGCGTTACGGCCTGAGCCTGGGCCACTCTTTGGTGATCGAAGACGACGTCGCCGAGGCGCTGTATCAGGAACTGAATGAAAACAACCTGGTCACCCATCAGTTCGCCGGCGGCACCATCGGCAATACCATGCACAACTATTCGGTGCTGGCGGACGATCGTTCGGTGCTGCTCGGCGTGATGTGCAGCAACGTGAAAATCGGCAGCTACGCCTACCGTTATCTGTGCAATACCTCCAGCCGCACCGATCTTAACTATTTGCAGGGCGTTGATGGCGCCATCGGCCGCTGTTTCACGCTGATCGGCGAAAGCGGCGAGCGCACCTTCGCCATCAACCCCGGCCAGATGAACCAGCTGCGCCCGGAAAGCATTCCTGAAGAGGTGATCGCCGGCGCGTCGGCGCTGGTGCTGAGTTCTTACCTGGTGCGCTGCAAGGAAGGGGAGCCGATAAAGGACGCTACCCTGCAGGCGATCGAGTACGCCAAAAAACACGATGTGCCGGTGGTGCTGACCCTGGGCACCAAGTACGTCATTGCCGACAACCCGCAGTGGTGGCGCGACTTCCTGAAGGAAAATGTGACGATTCTGGCGATGAACGAAGACGAAGCGCTGGAGCTGACCGGGCTGAGCGATCCGCTGACCGCCTCGGACATGGCGCTGGAGTGGGTGGATCTGGTGCTGTGCACCGCCGGGCCGAATGGCCTGTATATGGCGGGCTACACCGAAGAAGCCAATAAGCGCCAGACCCAGCACCCGCTGCTGCCGGGGCATATCGCCGAGTTCAACCGCTACGAGTTCAGCCGCGCCATGCGCCGCGAGCACTGTGAAAATCCGCTGCGCGTTTATTCGCACATCGCGCCGTATATGGGCGGGCCGGAGAGGATCATGAACACCAACGGCGCCGGCGACGGCGCGCTGTCGGCGTTGCTGCACGATATCGCCGCCAACGGTTATCACCGCCACAACGTGCCGAACTCGAGCAAGCACGTGCGCAGTTACCTGACCTACTCCTCATTGGCGCAGGTGTGCAAATACGCCAACCGCGTCAGCTACCAGGTGTTGAACCAGCATTCGCCGCGCCTCACGCGCGGCCTGCCGGAGCGCGAAGACAGTCTGGAAGAGTCCTACTGGGAACGTTAACCCGCTGAAAAAGAAAAGGTCCGGCATGCCGGACCTTTTTTTATGCGCGGTGCCTCAGATCGGGCAGCCCCCCATTTTTTCTTCTTCGCTCAGGGTATCCAGCTGCAGGATGTTCAGCATGCTGTTGGCGATCTCCCGTTCGCCCATCACCACCTGATTGGCGCCGCGATCGGTGATGTAGGCCACCTCGTCGTCGTAGTGGGCGCGGGCGATGATCTCGATGTTCGGGCGCTTGGCGCGCGCCGAGGCGACGATCTCGCCGGCCTCATAGCCGTTCGGGATGGTCAGCAGCAGCCAGCGTGCGCAGTCGAGCCGCGCCAGATCCATCACTTCCGGATTGGCGGCGTTGCCCAGCACTGTTTTGATGCCCTGCTCGCGCAGCGCTTCCACCCGCGGGCGGGAGTTCTCGATCACCACCAGCGGGATGCCCGCTTCGGCCAGTTTGCCGCCCAGCAGGCTGCCGACGCGGCCGTAGCCGACCACAAGCGCGTGATTGCACATATCCACCGGGATCTGTTTCTCTTCTTCCACCGCCTCTTCGAGGATTTGCTCTTCGATGGTTTCGGTTTTGGCCAGATAGCGTTCCAGCAGGGTGAACAACAGCGGGTTGAGCATGATGGACAGAATGGCGCCGGCCAGCACCAGATTGCGGCCGTGCTCCGACATCATGCCGAGCGCGATGCCGAGGCCCGCCAGAATAAAGGCGAACTCGCCGATCTGCGCCAGGCTGGCGGAAATGGTCAGCGCGGTGCGCTTGGAGTGACCGAACATTTTCACCAGCAGGAACGCGGCGGCGGATTTGCCGAACACGATGATCGCCAGCGTCGCCAGCACCGCCAGCGGTTCGTTAATCACGATCATCGGATCGAACAGCATGCCGACCGAGACGAAGAACAGCACCGCGAACGCGTCGCGCAGCGGCAGGGTGTCGTGCGCCGCGCGGTGGCTCAGCTCGGACTCGTTCAGCACCATGCCGGCGAAGAAGGCGCCCAGCGCGAAGGAAACGTCGAACAGCTTCACCGCGCCGTAGGCGATGCCGAGCGCCAGCGCCAATACCGCCAGGGTGAACAGCTCGCGCGAGCCGGTGCTGGCGGTTTTCGACAGGATCCACGGCACCAGGCGGCGGCCGACCACGATCATCAGCGCGATGAAGGCGATGACTTTACCGATGGTCAGCGCCAGCTCCATCAGCAGCTGGCTGCTGCTGGCGTTGTCATTGCCCAGCATATTGCCGAAGGCCGGCAGCAATACCAGCGTCAGCACCATCGCCAAATCTTCGACGATCAGCCAGCCGATGGCGATTTGCCCGCGCTGGCTGTCGATCAGTTGCCGTTCCTCCAGGGCGCGCAGCAGCACCACGGTGCTGGCGGTGGAGAGGCAGAGGCCGAACACCAGACCGGAGATCAGATCCCAGCCGAGCAGCTTGGACAGCCCCATGCCGAGCAGGGTAGCGACGGCTATCTGCGCCACGGCGCCGGGAATGGCGATAGATTTTACTGCGAGGAGGTCTTTCAAAGAGAAGTGCAGTCCAACACCGAACATCAACAGGATAACGCCGATTTCCGCCAGTTCCGGCGCCAGTGAGGTGTCGGCGACGAAACCGGGGGTGAACGGGCCAGCGAGCACCCCTGCGGCCAGATACCCCACCAGAGGGGAGATGCGCAGGCGGTTCGCCAGCATGCCGAGGAGGAAGGCGAGTACTAACCCTCCGACGATGGTGGTGATGAGCGGTGTTGAATTATGCATCCATACTCCTTCTGGCTATGCATCGCGGCACGGGAGAAACGCAACAAAGTTACGAAAAGATACATTTAGTTTATTGCATTTGTTCGCGGCTTGCTTGGCTAATTTGGCCTTTTTTGTAAAAAAGCAGAGGATTTCACTTAAGGGATGACAATGAGGGGGTTTTGGGGAAGATAAACAAAATAACATTGATTTATCCGTAGGATAACCCGGATGAATAAATAATTTCATCCGGGCAGGCAGCGGGGTTATTGCGCTTTATGCTCCATATTGGGCAGTAGCGCGGTAATAATGCCGATCAGTGGCAGGAAAGCACAGATTTGGTAGACCAGTTCGATACTGGTCAAATCGGCGACATAACCAAGAACTGCCGCACCTAACCCGCCCATACCGAAAGCAAAACCGAAGAATAAGCCGGAAACCATGCCCACTTTACCGGGGATCAGCTCCTGAGCGTAGACCAGAATGGCGGAGAACGCCGAGGCGAGAATAACCCCGATGATCACCGTTAAAATGCCGGTCCAATAGAGGGATGCATAGGGTAAAACAAGGGTAAATGGCGCAGCGCCGAGAATAGAGCCCCAAATCACGTATTTACGCCCTATCTTGTCGCCAAGAGGCCCGCCGATAATGGTGCCAGCTGCTACCGCAAACAGGAAGGCGAATAGGTGAATTTGGGCATTCTGCACCGAAACACCGAACTTATGTATCAGATAAAAGGTGTAATAGCTGCTGATGCTGGCCAGATAGAAGTATTTGGAGAAAATCAGCACCAGCAGGATGCCCAGTGAGTAGGCCACGGTACGTTTTGGCAGCGGTTTCAGCAGCGACGGGCTTTTCGGCTGCCCTTTAGTTGCCCGATGCTGATGTTGATACCACTTGCTGACCTGCAGCAACACCACGATCGCCAGCAGCGCCGCCAGCGAGAACCAGGCGACGTTGCCCTTGCCGTAAGGCGCGATGATCAGCGCCGCCAGCAGCGGGCCGAGCGAGCTGCCGAAGTTGCCGCCGACCTGGAACAGCGACTGCGCCAGGCCGTGCCGCCCGCCGGAGGCCATGCGCGCCACGCGCGAGGATTCCGGGTGGAAGACCGATGAGCCGGTGCCCACCAGCGCCGCCGCCAGCAGCACCAGCGGGAAGGTGCTCGCCACCGACAGCAGCAGCAGACCGGACAGGGTAAAGCCCATGCCGATCGGCAGCGAGTACGGCTGCGGGTGTTTATCGGTGTAATAGCCGATCAGCGGTTGCAGCAGCGAGGCCGTTAGCTGATAGGTCAGGGTAATCATGCCGATCTGCACGAAGCTGAGGTGGAAATCGGCTTGCAGGATCGGGTAAATCGCCAGGATCAGCGACTGGATCATATCGTTGAGCAGGTGAGACACGCTGATGGCGCCAAGGATGGAGAAGGCGGTGCCTTTCACCGCACTGCCTTTGGCGGGCGGTATCGCGCTTTGGCTACTGTCGGTCATATTATTATTAGCCTGATAAGTTGTTGAGCACAGAGATGACATCTTAGGCAGGACGTTCAATTTTTACCATATCTGAAATAATCAGACTCACATCGCAAAAAATTGAAATCAGCTGTCATTAATTCGCGCTACAATTTCGGCCTCATCATAAAAGCCATTTAATACACGGAGATCCGCCATGCGTTTTTCGCTGAAAACCACCGCATGCGCGTTGGCCGTTTCCCTGACGTTGCTGTCGGGGGCCGCCAGTGCCTGGGAAAAGGATAAGACCTACGCCATCACCATTCTGCACACCAACGATCATCACGGTCACTTCTGGCAGAACGATCACGGCGAATATGGCCTGGGCGCGCAGAAAACGCTGGTGGACGGCATTCGTCAGGAAGTGGCGGCGCAGGGTGGCAGCCTGCTGTTGTTGTCCGGCGGCGATATCAATACCGGCGTGCCGGAATCGGATCTGCAGGACGCCGAGCCGGACTTCCGCGGCATGAACCTGGTGGGTTACGACGCGATGGCGATCGGTAACCACGAATTCGACAACCCGCTGAGCGTGCTGCGCCAGCAGGAGAAGTGGGCGACCTTCCCGCTGCTGTCCGCCAACATCTACCAGAAAAGCACCGGCCAGCGCCTGTTCAAGCCTTACGCCCTGTTCGACAAGCAGGGCATCAAGATCGCGGTGATCGGCCTGACGACCGACGATACCGCCAAGATAGGCAACCCGGAGTACTTCACCGACATGGAGTTCCGCGTGCCGGCGCAGGAGGCGAAGCAGGTGGTGGAGCAACTGCGTAAGGACGAGAAGCCGGACGTGATTATCGCCGCCACCCACATGGGGCACTATGACAACGGCGAACACGGCTCTAACGCGCCGGGCGACGTAGAGATGGCGCGCAGCCTGCCGGCCGGATATCTCGACATGATCGTCGGCGGCCACTCGCAGGATCCGGTGTGCATGGCCGGCGACAACCGCAAACAGGTGGATTATGTGCCGGGCACGCCGTGCTCGCCGGATCGCCAGAACGGCACCTGGATCGTGCAGGCGCACGAGTGGGGCAAATACGTGGGGCGCGCCGATTTCGAATTCCGCAACGGCGAGCTGAAGCTGGTGCATTATCAGCTGATCCCGGTGAACCTGAAGAAGAAAGTGGAGAAAGCGGACGGCACCAGCGAGCGGGTGTATTACACCCGGCAGATTGCGGAAGATCCGGCCATGATGAAGCTGCTGACGCCGTTCCAGGATAAGGGCAAGGCGCAGCTGGAAGTGAAGATCGGCAGCGTCAACGGCAAGCTTGAAGGCGACCGCAGCAAGGTGCGCTTCGTGCAGACCAACCTGGCGCGGGTGATGCTGGCCGCGCAGAGGGAGCGCGCCGACGCCGACTTCGCCGTGATGAGCGGCGGCGGGGTGCGCGATTCGATTGAAAGCGGCGATATCACCTACAAGAATGTGCTCAAGGTGCAGCCGTTCGGCAACACCCTGGTGCATGTCGATATGAAAGGCAGCGAGGTTGAGGAGTATCTGGCGGTGGTGGCCAACATGAAGCCGGATTCCGGCGCCTACGCCCAGTTCGCCAACGTCAGCCTGGTGGCGGACGGCAAGGGCGTCAGCGAGGTGAAGATCAATGGCCAGCCGCTGCAGGCGGATAAAATTTACCGCATGGCGACGCTGAACTTCAACGCGCTGGGCGGCGACGGCTATCCGAAGCTGGACGGGCTGCCGAGCTACGTCAACACCGGCTTTATCGACGCCGAAGTGCTGAAGCAATACATCGAGAAACACTCGCCGCTGGATGCGGCGGCTTACGAACCGAAGGGCGAAATCGTTTATCGCTAATCGCCACCGCAGCGGCCTGCCCCATGGGCGGGCCGCCTGTTTTCCCGCCGAAAACCCCGCCCCAAACGCACGCAAAAGTCGCCGCCGCCGCCTTCCAATGATAGCCTGAGCGACAATTTGGTTTTGATAACGCAAACAGGAAGATGACATGTTGAAAACCGCAGGCTGGCTGCTGCCCGCCATCGTGGCGCTGGCGGGGTGTTCGTCATCCGGCCAACGTCACGAACAAACCCTCAGCCAGGCGCTGGCGGCCATCGGCCAGGACAAGGCGCTGGTTGGGGCGTCGAGCGGCGTGATGGTGCGCGATGCCGAGAGTGGCAAGGTACTGTATCAGGCGCACGCGGATCAGCGTTTGGCGCCGGCTTCCAACATGAAGATGTTCACTTCTCTGGCGGCGTTCGGCGTGCTGGGGGCCGATTATCGCTTTGAAACCCGGCTGTTGACCGCCGGCGAGCAGCGCGGCGACACCTTGCGAGGGGATCTCTATCTGCAGGGCAGCGGCGATCCGACGCTGCATCCGGACGATCTCGACACCTTCGCCGCAGCGCTGGCGAAGCGCGGCATCCGTCATATACAGGGGCGGTTGTTGCTGGATGCCGGCGCCTTCGATCAGACGCCATTCGGCGCCGGTTGGAGCTGGGACGATGAACCTTTCGCCTTCGCTGCGCCGATCTCGGCGCTGAACTACGCCTTTACTCCCGGCGGCGATATCAACGTGGTGCAGGTGGCGGTGCGGCCGGGCGCCCGCGCCGGCACGCCGGGACGGGTGAGCTTCTATCCCGCCAATGACGCGGTGACGCTGGTCAACCGCACCACCACCGGCAGTGACACCGCGCTGACGTACGAGCGCCGGCCGGGCAGCAACCGGATCGTGGTCAGCGGCACCATCGCCGCGCAGGCGGAGGCCAGCTCGCGATTGATTACCGTCGATCAACCGTCCCTTGTCGTCGGCGCTTTATTGCAACATGCTCTGCGCGCGCACGGCATCACCCTGCGCGGCAAGGTTGAAGAGGGCGTGACGCCGGCCGGCGCACAGCTGCTGGCGGAAAAAACCTCGCCGCCGCTCTCCCGCCTGGTCGTCACCTTCCTGAAAGTCTCCAATAACGGCTACGGCGAGATATTGACCAAGGCGATGGGCCGCAAGACGCAGGGTAAAGGGGATTGGGCCGCCGGCCTTCAGGCGATAAACGGATTTGTGCAAAGCCAGGGCGTCGCGGCCGACGCGTATCGCCAGGTGGACGGTTCCGGGCTGTCGCGCATGAACCAGATCACGCCGCAACAGCTGACGACGCTGCTGCTGGCGGCCAGAAAACAGCCGTGGTTTGCCGACTGGTATCACGCCTTGCCCGTCGCGGGCGAGCCGGGGTTGCTGGTGGGCGGCACGCTGCAAAGCCGCATGGTGAACAGCGCGGCGGCGGGGCGCGCCCACGCCAAGAGCGGTTCCATGACCGGCGTATCGTCGCTCAGCGGCTATGTCGATTCGGCGACCGGGCGGCCGCTGGCATTCGCCATCATCAGCAATAACTATCTGGTGCCCGGCGCGCAGGTGAAGGCGCTGGAGGACCGCCTGGTGGAGACGCTGGCGGCCTGTGACGCCACGGTGGTGTGCCGCTGAGCGCGCGGCGTCAGTCGCGTTTGGCGATGTCGGCGAAGCTGCCGGCCAGCAGGCGGCACAGATCGGCGGCGGCCAGTTCGATGTCCAGCCCGCGTTTGCCGCCGGAAACGTAGATGGTGGCGAACGCTTGCGCCGGGCTGTCGATCACCGTCGGCAGCCGTTTTTTCTGCCCCAGCGGGCTGATGCCGCCCACCAGATAACCGGTGACGCGCTGCGCCAACTGCGGATCGGCCATCTCGGCCTTTTTGGCGCCGAGCGCGCGGGCGACCTTCTTCAGGTCCAACTGGGTCGCGACCGGGGTGACCGCCACCGCCAGGTGTTTGGCGTCGCCGTTCAGCGCCACCAGCAAGGTTTTGTAAACCCGATCGGCATCCAGCCCCAGCTTTCTCACCGCCTCGTCGCCGAAGTTGGTTTCGTCGCTGTCGTGGTGATAAGGATGGAGGGTGAAGGCGACCTTTTGTTTCTCAAGCAGAACGACTGCGGGCGTCATGATGTGTTGTCCAAAATGTCCCCGGCGGGGAAAGGGTGATAACCAGCCTTAAAAATACAAAAATCCAACCTGCCCGGCAACCTGAGCGGCTGTTACATAAAGCGGGTTGCCAAGATATTCACCGGGTTGCTACCCTGTTTACTGTAACCGTTAACACGGTTGCTATGCGTATAACTAGAATACAAGAAATTCCTCTTTGACTGGCCAATAGCGATATTGGCCTCTTTTTTACCCCTGCGGCTGCAGCATCGCCGGCAGGTTATCCTCGCCGTACAGGTGCAATGCGCCAACCGCCACCACATAGTCACCGGCAGGCAGCGCCTCCAGCTGATGCCGCCAGTCGCGATTGCGCTGATGCATCAGCACGTCATACAGCCCGGCGCTGAAGGTGGCGGGCAGCGTGTCCAGCGTACCGCGCGGTTTGGCGTCCAGCCACCAGCTCACCATGGTTTGCAGCAGCCGCGCGTTGGTATGCCAGTGCTCCAGCGTATCGCGCAGCAGCGCAATGCCGCCCTCCGGCAATTGTTCCAGCATCGCCAGCTGCTGCTGCGCGCCTTCCAGCTCGATCACCGGTTTGTCCTGCGCCCGGGCGGCCTGCAGCAGCTGATAGTCCACGCCATATTCCGCGCGCAGCCCCAAACGCTGAGCCTGGCGCGCCTGCATCATCAGCGCCACCTGCCAGCCGGGCAGGGTAGCGAAGGCGTGCGGGTCGGCGCCCAGCTCATGGCACAGCGCCAGCAACCGTTGATATTCTTCGGCGGACAGGCGCTGTTCCAGCTCCGGCTGCAGCTCGGCGTGGTCGAAAGGGGAGGCGGAGTCGGTGATATCGGCTTCGACGATCAGCGCGTCGGCCTGCTGCAGCCGGGCGGCCAGCCGAGGCGGCAACGGCGACATATCGACGGTGCCCATATGGATGCTGCCCACCAGATGCAGCCGACGATCGCCAGGCAGGGTGATGTCCAACGCCGGATAAGCGTAACGCTTGGGCGAGATCAGGCCGAGAAAGGCGGCGAGGCGGCGTAACAGTTGACCCATACGGCGTGGCTCCTGAATAACGGGTGCGCGTTTCAGCATGAAAGGCGAGGGGAAATCGTTATTCATGCTAAACGCTATCCGCCGCGCAGGAAAGCCCGGAAAACAGCGGGGCGCCATGACGGCGCCCCGGCGATCACTTCTGCGGTTTAAAACGCAGCAACCGGTTGGCGTTGCTGACCACGGTAATGGACGACAGCGCCATCGCCGCGCCCGCCACCACCGGGCTGAGCAGCGTGCCGGTCAGCGGGTAGAGCACGCCGGCGGCGATCGGAATGCCCAGCGTATTGTAGATAAAGGCACCGAACAGGTTCTGCTTCATGTTGCGCAGCGTGGCCTTCGACAGCTCCACCGCATCCGCTACGCCGTGCAGGCTGTGGCGCATCAGGGTGATGGCGGCGGTCTCGATGGCGATGTCGCTGCCGCCGCCCATCGCGATGCCCACGTCGGCCTGCGCCAGCGCCGGGGCGTCGTTGATGCCGTCGCCGACCATCGCCACGCGCTGGCCCTGCGCCTGCAACTGTTTGATCGCCGCCGCTTTGCCGTCCGGTAGCACGCCGGCAATCACCCGATCGATACCGGCCTCTTTGGCGATGGCGTTGGCGGTTACCGGGTTGTCGCCGGTCAGCATCACCAGCTGATACCCCTGCTGGTGCAGGCGCTGCAGCGCCGCGACGCTGTCCTCGCGCAGCGGATCGCGAATGGCGAACAGCGCGGCCGGTTTACCGTCCACGGCCAGCAGCACCGGCGTTACGCCGCGTTCGGCCTGGGCGCGCATCGGCGCATCCAGTTCGGCGGTCGCGACCTGATGCTGTTCCAGCAGCGCGGCGTTGCCCAGCAGCACCTGCACGCCGTCGATCTCCCCGCTGACGCCGGCGCCGCGCAGGGTGCGGAACTGCGCGACCTGCGGCAGCGTTTGCCCGGCGGCGCGTTCCATGATGGCGCGCGCCAGCGGGTGGTTGGAGCCTTGTTCCAGCGCGGCGGCCCAGCCGATCGCCTGCTGTTCGCTGACCTGATTGAAGGTCAGGATCTCCACCACCTGCGGTTTCCCTTCGGTCAGGGTACCGGTTTTGTCGAACACCAGGGTGTCCAGCTGGCTGGCCTGCTGCAGGGCGTCGGCGTCGCGCACCAGCACGCCGAACTCCGCCGCGCGGCCGACGCCGGAGATGATCGACATCGGCGTCGCCAGACCCAATGCGCACGGGCAGGCGATGATCAGCACCGTGGTGGCGATCACCAGCGTATAGACCAGCTGCGGCTGCGGGCCAAAGAAGTACCATATCGCCGCGCTGAACAGGGCGATCGCCACTACCGCCGGCACGAACACCGCCGAGACGCGGTCAGCCAGTTGGCCAATCGCCGGTTTGCTGCTCTGCGCCTGACGCACCAGTTTGATGATGCGCGCCAGCGTGGTTTGGCTGCCGATGGCGGCGGCGCGGAACAGCACGCTGCCGTCGTCGACCACCGTCCCGGCATGCACCGTGTCGCCGGCGCCTTTCTGCTGCGGCACCGCTTCGCCGGTCAGCATCGCTTCATCAAGCCAGACTTCACCCTGTACGATTTCGCCGTCGACTGGCACGCGATCGCCGGTAGTCAGCCGCAGCGTCATGCCGAGCTGCACCTCCGCCAGCGGGATATCGCGCTCGCCGTCGTCGGTCACCAGCCGGGCGGTGGGCGGCGTCAGATCCAGCAGCCGCTCCAGCGCCTGCGAAGAACGCTGGCGGGCGCGCTGCTCCAGCGCATGGCCGAGGTTGATCAAACCGATGATCATCGCGCTGGCCTCGTAATAGAGGTGGCGCGCCGCCATCGGGAAGAAATCGGGCCAAATGTTGACGGCGATCGAGTAGAGCCAGGCGGCGCCGGTGCCGAGCGCCACCAGGGTGTCCATGGTGGCGCTGCCGTTCATCAGCGCGCGCCAGGCGTTGCGGTAGAAGTGCCCGCCGGCGAACACCATCACCGCCAGGGTGATGACGCCGACCAGCAGCCAGGGGCGCTGGGTTTCCGGCGTCAGCGTCATGCTGCCGCCGAACAGCCCCCAGGCCATCAGCGGGATCCCCAGCGCCAGACCGAGCGCCGCCTGCCAGCTAAAGCGCTTCATGTTGGCGCGAGCGGTCTGCTGCTGGCGTTCGCGACGTTCGGTTTCGTCCTGGATCATCTCGGCGCCGTAGCCGGCTTTTTCCACCGCCGCCACCAGCGCTTGCGCATCGGCGGCGCCGGTCACCAGCGCGCTGCGCTCCGCCAGGTTGACGCGGGCGTGCTCCACGCCGGGTACGCTTTGCAGCGCCTGCTGCACTTTATTGACGCAGCTGGCGCAGGTCATGCCGCTGAGCAGCAGCTGTACACTGTCGTCCGCGCTGTCGGTTGCCGGAAGGGAAGGTTGCGCCGCTGGCTGAACGTCCGGCAACGAAGGTGTTGCGTCAGTCAACGGCTCAGTTTTTGGGACGACGGCGCCCGCCACGCTGGCGTGATAACCGGCGTGTTCTACTGCGGCGATCAGCGCCTGCGGATCGGCATCGCCGTACACTTTCGCGCTGTCGATCTCGACCTCGGCGGCGAACACGCCCGGCACCGCTTCCAGCGCCTTGCGGGTGGTGCCGACGCAGTGCATGCAGCTCAGGCCGCTAAGCTGCAGTTCGGTATCGGCGCGCGGCGCGACTTCGGCCTGATAACCGGCGGCGATCACGCTGTCGATCAGCGCGCTGTCCGGCGCTTCGCCGGTCACTTTGGCGTATTGGACGTTAACCTCGGCCTGTTCGACATCGCTGCGACTTTCCAGGGCTTTTTTCACCCGCTGCGCGCAGTTCATGCAGGACAGCCCCTGCAATGCCAGCATAGTGGTGTGTGACATGATTGGACTCCTTGCTTAAGGGCGGTGTTTAAAGGTTAACCGCCTGACCTGTTTTCACTAAGAATGGAGCTTAAACCTTCCAGCAAGGGTAAGGTCAAGGCGGTTTTTACTTGCGCGGGCGTGACGGTCGTTTTGTGTTGTATAACAAGGTGTTTTATCGGCGGCAGCGCGGTCGGCTTGCCCGAACCGCGCTGCCGCGTTGGGGTTACAGCACGAAAGGAATGAAACATTTAACCTGACGTTTATAGTTGCGCCAAACCTCACCGTAGCGCTTCTCTGCCATTTTCTCGCTTTTGGGAATGGCGTCGGCGAAATACTGCACCAGGTTAGTCAGCGGTGCGATCAGGCCAAACAGGTTGCCGGCAAGCAGCCCGAAGCTGACGAAAATAAGAAAGTCGCCGAAATAATTCGGATGGCGCGCCAACCCCCAAAAGCCACTGTTCAGCAGCCGGCCTTGATTGTTCGGATCCTGTTTGAAGCGCCGTTTTTGATAATCGCTGCCGAAGTGGAACAGCGTGCCTATCAGGTAGACCCCAATGGCCAGCCATTGCAGCGCGCCCCACGGCCCCTGCAGCTGGCTGGCCCAGTAGAAGGGCAGGCAGTACAGGCCGCCGAAGATCATGACCATCATCACCGCCAGCCATGGCACCTGCTGCGTGGGCATTACGTCCTTGAGTTTGGCCGCGGCGGTGTTGCCGTACCAACGTGTCAGCACGATGTTCATGCGCAGCAGGTACAGGCCGACCATGACAAGGATCAGGGCTTTGTGGCTCAGATCGCCCTCGCCGAAATAGCAATAGACCAGGGTAACCGGCCCCATGGCGTTGAACCCCCACAGAAACATCGGGCGAGTGTCTTGAGCGCCGCGGCTGGTAATAAACGCCAGCAGGGCAAGGATCAACAAAACAGCGGCCAAAGCAATCCATACGTTCATTGTGTTCTCCTCAGCGGATTAGGGGGAATCGTTCCCCGGGGGCGCGCATTCGCCGGATGGCGGCGCGGTCAAAATGCTTTGCCAGCTGCGTCTGGGTGCTGCGCTGCCCCATTGTTGCAGGTGGCCGAAGCGGGCAAAAAACACCGGGGGAGCGCTGAGCGCCAGGGTTGCTGCGAGCTCGCGACGCGCCTCGGCGTGTTGCACCAGAACGCTGATCGGATGCAATCCCCAACCCCAGTGTTGCAGCGTGAGCCACAGACGTCCAAGCCGCATGCCGGTGGCGAACAGGTGCTCGGCACTTTCGTCGTTCAGACACAGCGCCAGGTATTGCGGGCCTTCCGCGACGCGTTGCGCCAGCCCTTGCGCCATATAAGCCGGCAAGCGCAGCCCGGTCGCCAGCCGGCTTAAGCGAGGATGAAACGCCACTTGGAAGAAGCGCTTGAATGCTGGGGATACCGGGCCAAACAGGTGGTGCAGGTGAAAACCGTCGTCGGTAGGCTGCCGTTCGTTGAAGCGGATGTATTGATAGGTTTCGCGCCAGGCTTGGCGATCCGAGAAATCGAGCGCGGCGTGACGAGCGGTGAGCTGCGCGACCCGACGGCGAGCGCGTTCGTCACCTGCGATACTGAGCGAACTCGCCGTTCCGTCGAACAGGGTCTGCAGCTGCATCCGCTGCGCTTCATTGATTGGCGTAGGCTGATAGGCCGCTCGTGCGGTATGCCGCTCGCCGATCAGCTGCGCCAATTGGCGATGGGCGGCGCGATCGGGCGCGGCAGGTGCGGCGGGGGCAAAGCTCAGTAAATGCGTGGGGCCATGCTCCCAACGCCAGGCGAGAGGCAAGCCTGCACAGTTGAGCAGCGCGCTGAGGTACTCGAAGAAAATCCCGCAGCTCATCAGCATCTCGCGTTCCAGCGAAGGCAGACTCTGCAAGGCGCGACGGCGGTCGATAGCCAACCGGCCACATCGGGCGGCGGCGTCATAGTGGAGAGACCAGGGTTGGCAGTTGTGTGAAGAGGGCGCCTGCCGCGCGATGTCCACGGCCTGTTGCAGCGCCGCGGCGAAAATGTCTTGGGTCATGATAAGGCTCCGAAAGCGGAAGGGGCGGGCAGGGAAAATACGGTAACGTTCGCTCTGAACGACATGCTCTCCTCCGCCGGAAAGCAGAGTGCGCATGCCCAGTCCAGGCTGCGCCACAGCCAGAAGCGTCTGCTCGCCAAACTGCCGTCGGCGCTTGAGACCAACCCGGTGTGCCAGTCGATGCCGATCGTCCGCAATTCGTAGGGCAGGCCGCGGCCGTGGCTTTTTAAAAATGCTTCGCGAATGGCCCAGACGGCGCAGGCCTGTATGCGTCCCAATCGCTGTTCCGCCTCGCCAAAGGCCCAGCGCAGCGCCGCGCCGGAGAAGGGGCGATAATGCTGCAGATCGATGCCGAGCGGGATATCGCCGGTGGCGCTGGCGTACCAGGCATGCGAATGGCTGAGAGAAACGTGGCGGCGTCCCAGCAGGAGGTGTTCGCCGAACGGTTGTCCACTCGCCTCATGGCGCAGCGTAAAGCCGGTCGCGTCCCCCCGGCACCATGTCCGGTTCAGCAGCGCGATGGCCTGTGCCCGCGCGTGGTTTTTCACCGCCGACAGATGCCGCAATCCCCGAACGGCGGCGCAGCGGTGGGAGCCGCCCAGCGCGATGACGATACGTGGCGCCACGCTAAGCTCGATAACCATCGGCGATGCGTTCTCCGCTGATTTCGTCAACGACTTCCGCCAACTGATTAAAGCGTTCAACCAGGCTTTGAAACAGCGGGGTTTGCATCTCGCGCTCGAACATTTTCAGCGAGTTCAGCTGAATGATTTCGATAAAGTGAAACGGCGCCTCCGCCGAAGGGCTGACTTCGATGACATCGAAGGCGCGTACCGCATCGAGGTGGCGGCAAGCCTGGTAATCGGTCGTCTCCACCCAGTCGCGAAACGCGGCGCGGTGGGCGATGTCTTTTAGCCGAATCTTATGGACGATAATGTGCATCTGGGCGGCCTTTTTAAATGGGTTGATGGATAAGCAAATGGTAATTGATGCCACCGGTGCCAAAGCCGTTGATCGCCGCCCGACGCCCGTCTTCACCCTGTGGCCAGTCGAGCGCGATTTGTGGGATTTCGGCCGGGATCGCCGCCAGCGGCAGTTCGGCATTCAATGTCGCCACCGGCGTGGGCGGGATTTGACCGTGTTCGAAAGCGCTCAGCACTTTACACAGGCTGAGCGCACCGGCGCCGGCGAAACAGTGGCCGAAGTTGTACTTCACCGAACCGATGTACAAAGGGGCGCGTGCGGCGCGGTGATACCCCTGATGCAATGACGCGACTTCTGCCCGATCGCCCAGTTCGGTGCCGGTGCCGTGCGCTTCGAGATACTGTATATGGCGCGCTTCGACGGCGCTCAGGCTCTGGGTTTTTTCGATTGCCAACGCCTGGCCCTCGGGATCGGGCGCGGTCATGGAATAGCTGTCGCAAGATCCCGATATCGCTTCGATGGTGGCGATGGCCCGCGATGTCGCCTGGCCGGTCAGAATGAAGAAGCCGCCACCGTCGCCGGGAGTAAAACCGTCGGCTTGTCGGGCGAAAGGCCGCATACGCGAAGCGGAAAGCATCATTTGCGCGCTGCACAGCACCATATCGCGTTCGAGCGTCGCCGTTTCTATGCCGCCGACGAGCACCGCATCGTAGCGGCCGGCCTGTAACGCCCTGACCGCATTGTGCAAGGCGGCCAGCGAACTGGCGCAGGCCGCCTCGACCGCGTAGCAGTCCGCCTCGACGCCGAGCTGTTGCGCCAACAGCTGCGCGGTGCCGAGGCCGCAGGCGCCATGCCAGCTCCAGCGGTTGATCGCGGGTTGGGGCGGTGGCGAAAGGGGGACGTCGGCGGAAGGTAATGCCGGCCACAGCGCGCTCATGGCCTGTTGTCGATCGGCGCTCAAAGACAGGTTGCTGGCGACGATAATGGCGATGCGTTCAAAGCGTCGCAGGCTGTCGGGCCACGCCGCGCAGCCGTTGAGGGCGTGCAGTTGTGTGACGTCGAGGCGCTGCTTTTTGGCCGGCATCATAGGCCGCGTCAGCTCAAGCCGCACCGGATCGTGCGTTGGGAAGCACATGGCATGAGCGGTGTAGGCGCTGAGCTTTTGCGGCGTGGGTCGCACGAAGGCGCCGGGGTGCAACTGCTCGGGGCTGTGATCGCGCAGGGCGTCCTCACCGTTGCGCAAGGCCTGCCAGAAACGCGCTTTATCCAGCCCCTGCGCGGTGATGGGCTGATAGTCGATGATGCTGATGCGTGGCGAAGCCGTCGGTTTTAATGAGGGGGGAGACGCCGCGTCAATCCGCCAGCGGTAGCCGGTGAACGAGTGGCCGGCGCACGTCTGTTGCCGTTGCAACAGCATGTCGAGGAGATGGCAGAAAACCTGATTGGCGCCGGCAAAATAGCCGGCGCTCGGCGCGGCATCCTGTCGTTCGGCGATCAGGGTCGACAATTGCGCTATCGCTGGCCATCCCTGTTCCTGAGCGACGTCCAGCGGGCAAACGACCAGGCTGATCGCCCCCTCCAGCCAACAGGCCGAAGAGGAAACGCCCTGCGCCAACAGCATGTCCGCCTGGGGTTGATGGTGGAAGCATTGTACGGCGGTCAGCACCGCCATGCGGCTGTCGGCATGGCGAAAACAGTCTTGCGCCAACTGCAGCAAACGCAGGCCGCCCAGATCGGCGCCGTCGAGGGTTTGGCATTTACCGCGCGTGCGGGCGAAATGGGCGATGCGCGCGGGAATGCTGGAGGCCATTTCCCCTACGCGATCGTGGGATGAACTGCCGAACGCCTGGGCCAGCGGCTGTTTGTAATCGTCAATCCGGCGCATGACCGCTGCCGGTGAGAGCCCCTGAGCGTCAAGCCGTTCGGCCAGCCTGCGCAGCGCGCCGATTTTGGTGGCGTTGCGATAGGCCGCATCACTGCCCAAATGGGTGGCGCAAAATTGATCGCAGCGGTCGCGCAACGCGTCGGATAACGTCAGATGCTGCATGGCGGCGGAGGCGGCCTGCAGCGCCAGGCGGGTCTCGCGGCTGACCGCCAGTCGAAACAGCGGCGGGATGGCGAATTTTTTGAAATCAAACGCGGCGTCGTCGATCTGGCGACCGCGGATCGGCGCGGCCGCATCGCTCCACGGCATCGGCGGCGGGGCGTCGAACAGCGCCGACCAGGCGGCGCCGTTGGACAGATCGATACGATCGATGCCGGGCAGTGCGCAGCCGATGCCGACCAGCGCCAGCGGCGCGGCATGAATTTCCTGGTTCATCGCGCGTTCACCTCGGACAAACGTCCTCTGTCCACCTTGCCGTTGGCATTGGTGGGCAGACTGTCGGCGACCACCAGTTGGCTGGGGAGCATATAGGCGGGCAGCCTGGGCTGCAGGAACTGCTTGAGCTCCAGCAGGTTGGGGCGGAGCGCGCCGGGATGGAGGGTGATCACGGCGATCAGTCTTTGCTTCAGCTCGCCGAGCTCGACATACAGTGCGGCCTGGCTGACCGAGGGATGGTGATGAAGGATCGATTCAATCTCACCCAATTCCACCCGGTAGCCGTTGATTTTCACCATGTCGTCCAGCCGGCCGCGGTAGACCAGCCCATTCGCCGTCGTCTCCACCCAGTCGCCGGTCGCGTGACATTGGCGCGGATGCCATTGCGCTTGCCGCGATGAGGCGACGTTGCTGTAGCCGGGGGTAACGCACGGCCCGCCGATCAGCAATTCTCCGCGTCGGCCCGGCGTACCGTCAATCGGCTGCAGGCGCCCCTGTTCATCGACCAACTGCGCCGTCAAGCCGGGCAACGGATGGCCGATGGGGATCTGCTCCAGCGTCGCCAACTGCGTTCGATCCAGCGCGTAGGCGGTGCAGACATTGGTTTCCGTCGGGCCATACCAGTTGCTGACGCGGCACCGGGCCGGCAGATGCGCAACCAGACGCCTCAGCGCGGCGGCCGGATAAGGCTCACCGGCGAACGTGACCTGGCGCAGCGTTTTCACCGTCGATGGCGCCAGCAACGCGCTCTTTTCCAGCATGGCTAAAATCGAAGGCACGCTGTACCACAGAGTGACGCCGTGCGTTTGCAATCCGCGAACGAGAGCCTGGCAATCTTTCTGTTCATCTTCGCGCACGATCCAGGTCGCGGCACCGGCGCAAACGCCGGCGAACAGATCGAAGGTGCTCAGATCAAAGGCGAAACTGGCATGATTGGCCAGCACGTCGCGTGCCGTCAGTTGCGTATCGCTGACGGCCCAGCCGATGAAAAACGTCAGCATGTCATGGGTGATTTGCACCCCTTTCGGGGTGCCTGTGGAGCCTGAAGTATAGAGAATGGCTGCGAGGGGGGAGCCGAGCGCGGCGATCGCTTCCGGCCAGGCGCCATCGAGATCGGTGCGGCCATCGAGCGCGCTCAACCAGCCCTCATCGACGATCAGCGCGGGTGAGGCGGCGGCGATAATGCGTTCGATGCGCGCCGTCGGTTGGCTGAAATCGATAGGGACATAGTGGTTGCCGCTCAGCCAACATGCGTACATGGCGGCGACGGCGTCGGGCCCTTTCTGCAGGTTGAGCAGCACGGCCTGCTGCTTTAACCCGGCATGTCGCAGCGCCGCCGCCATCATGCAGGCGCGATCGGCCAGGCGACGATAGCTCCAGCGCCGATCGCCGCACAGCAGAGCGGTGCTTTCCGGCGCTTGGCGGGCGTGCCGGAACAGGGCCTCCAGTATCGGTGAAATGAAGGTTGCCATGATGTCAGACCTCGGCGGCGCGTGCGCGCTCTTCCCGTCGGACATCGCCGTTGACCGGCACGCCGGTCTCCAGCGCCGCCGCCACCAAAATGGCGTAGGCTTCATCCAGATCTTCACGCGTGTGTTCACTGGTCACGCTGATGCGTAAGCGGGCGTCACCCACGCTGACGCCCGGGAAGACCACGGTCTGGCAGAATAGCCCGCGCGCCCGGACGGCGCGGCCGAACAGCAGCGTTTTGGCGTCGTCGCCCACCACCACCGGAATGATGGCCGAGTCGGAATGCTCAAGGTCAAAACCGGCGTTAAGCAGCAGCGTGCGGAAGTAGTAGATGTTGTCCCACAGCTTGGCCAGTCGCTCGGGTTCACGCAGCATCACGTCGATGGAGGCGATCACGCCGGCGGCGACTGCGGCGGGGATGGTGGCGGCGAAAACATAGGAGTTGGAGTAGAAACGCAGGTATTCGACCACTTCGCCATCGGCGCAAACGAAGCCGCCTAACCCCGACAGCGCCTTGCTCATGGTGCCCAGCTCGAGATCCACCCGGCCTTTCATATTGAAGTGTTCCGCCGTGCCCGAGCCGGTTTTGCCCAAGACGCCGGTCGCGTGCGCGTCGTCGACCAATACGCGTGCGCCGTAGCGTTCGGCCAGCTTCATCAGGCGCGGCAGATCGACGATATCGCCGTGCATGCTGAAAACGCCATCGGTGACGATCAGCTTGCCGCCGGGGTGATCGGCGTATTTGGCCAGCGATTTCTCAAGGCTGGTCAAAGAGTGGTCATAAATTTTCCGCTGCGCGCCCGCCAACTTGCAGCCGTCCTGGATGCTCATGTGGTTGATGGCGTCGGTGAACACCAGGTCGTGTCGGCTGGTCAGAGCCGAGATGCATCCCAGGTTGGCCGAGTAGCCGGACGGATAGACGATGCAGTCTTCGCGCCCTTTGAGCTTGGCCAGTTTGCGCTCCAATTCCAGATGCAGCACGTTGCTGCCGGCGATGATGCGGCACCCGGTATTGGTGGCGCCGTACAGGGCGGCGGCGTCCTGGATGGCGTGGATCACTTCCGGATGGTTCGACAATCCCAGATAGCTGTTGGAGCCGAACATCAGAAATTCGCGGCTTTTGCCGGTGACCTCGTCGAACATGACCGCGCGGTTTTTGCACGGCGTTTCAAGCGGCATGCCGTACCAGTAAAGCTGACGCTGTTTTTTATCGCGATAAAAAGCGCCAAACTCACGCGTTTTATGGAACAAATCCGGGTGCTCGATGCCGACGAAGTCCCGCATGGTGCGCGGATCGCCGAGCTCATCGCGCGCGTCCGGCGACGCGGGCGCCTTGGTGGGCTGCGGCGCAGCGGATGCGGCGGTGTGCTGGCCAAAGCGGCTGAACCACGCTTCGCCCTGTTCCTGAAGCAGCCGCGCCGCCAGGTTGTGCTCCAGCTCAGCCAACGTGCGGCACTCCGCCAGCGCTGCGTTATCGTCCAGGCTCAGCGTTTTGAGCAGCTCGTTGCGCGCCATCACCACCGCGACGGAGTCGATCCCCAGGTCGCCTTCGATGGCGGCGTCGGGGGGCAGATCACGCACTTCATATCCGCTGTGGGTGGCGAACACCTGGCGCACGAGAGCGCTCAACCAGGCCTGAGGCGTCTCGGGGGCAGGTTGCGCGGCGGCGTTCGGCGTCGGCAGCGTGAAACCGCGCTGCAAAATACCGTCGAGCGCATCCTGAATGGTTTTGATCTCCTGGATCTCCAGCGGCGTATTTAATTGAAACTGACGGTTCAGCACCATGGCAATTTCCGCCAGCGCGATGGAGTCGACGCCCAAATCGTTTTCCAGATGGCTGGTCAGGGCCAGTGCCGACGGTTCATACTCGGTCAGCCGGGCGAAGGTGTGCAGCACCGACTGCCGGACGGCTTCATGCGCGTTTGCGGCGCTATCGACGGCGTGAACGCTCATGCGACACCCCCTGCGGCGACTTGCGCTTGCAACCGTTGCACCAGCGCGACCATCGCCTGCACCGAGGCGAAGTTCGCCGGATGGATCTCATGCATGCCGATGGCGACATGAGACTCCTGACGCAGAAAATCCACCAGATCGAAAATGGAGGCGGAATCGACGACGTTCAGTTCAAACAGCGGGGTTTGAGCGTTCAGGCCGTCGTGATCGCCATCCAGATACTGGGTGGCGATATGCTGGATCAATTTGCTTTCTAACATTGCGAGCTCCCGTTGCTAACTGGTTATTTTTCGCCGACGATCAGGGTGCGTGGGCCGGCAATTTTCATGATGCGCGCGTTGCTGAACCCCGCCAGACGGAATCTGTCCAGGTATTCCTGCGCGCTGCTCTCTATGCCACCGTCGGTGGAGACCAGCATGTTCAGCGACAGCAGGGCGGTAAATTCCGGCCCTGACTTGTCTTCGTTCAGCGGCGTTTCGGAAGCGATGAAGCGGCCGCCGGCCGGCATCGCCCGATAGATGTTGCGCAGGATGGTCAGTTGGGTTTCCGGGGCGTAGTCGTGCAGCATCCATCCCAGGTGGATCAGGTCATAGCCGCCGATCGGCAGATCGCCGCTGATGACATCGCCCTCCACGACGTCAATGCGTTCGCCATAGCCTTGCAGCGTCAGCTTGTCGCGCAAAAACGCCGAGGCCTGCGGCAGTTCGCAGATCGCCAGTGCGATCCCCGGATAAGCGTCGGCGATCGCCATCGGCAGGCTGCCGATCCCGCTGCCGATATCCAAAAACGCACGGTGTTGCGAGAAGTCGTAATCGCGAACAAAGCCGGCGATAAAGGGCGCGGCGAATTTACCGAGAAACTCCTGGAAGTCCGCTACGTCGTCCGGATTTTGGTACAGGATGTCGAACCAACTGCGGTCATCGCCGAATACCGTGCGGCGCTGGTGGGCATCGTTTCGCACCGCCGTTTTCAGCTCGCCCCACAGCGGATACAGGAAGGTATCGATGTGGCGGCCCAGCCATCCCAGCCACTGCGGTTCGTCGCTCAACAGAAAAGCCCGGTGGGCGGCGGGCAGATGATAAAGGCCGTCTCGTTGGTCGAGATACCCCATGGCCCGCAGCGCGATGAGCAACTGCTCGGTCGAACGCGCCGGGCAGTCAAGCCGCGCGGCGATGTGCGCCGCGTCGGCGTCCCGATCGCGCAGCTGATCGAACAGCTTCAGCGCCAGCGCGGCGGTCAGCGCCTTGGCCTGGAAAAAGCCCATCATCTGATTGACGGCATCTTGCTTGGTTAAAGGCATTGCAGGCTCCCTAGTCTAAAAAGGTGGAGAGTTCCTCGCACACCGTGGCAAAGGCGCCGACGAAACGGTCGATCTCGGCTTTGCTGATGATGAGCGGGGGTTGAATACGGATCACCGTCGAGCTGTTGGCGGTAATGAAGGTCAGGATCTTGTGGTCCTGGCACAGCTTGGTGACGAATTTCATGCAGAACATTTCGCCGAGCGCCTGTTCCATGCGATCCATCGCCGCCCGCAGATGGGCTTGCACCGGATCGGGCAAGAATTTCCAGGTGGTGTGCCAATCGCCCGGCAGCCGGGTGGCGAATTCGCGGGCGGAGGCGTTGACCGCGCCGGTGAACGCCTGGTCGAACTGGATCCCCAGCATCAGGCCGCGGCCGCGCACCTCGCTGACGAACGGATAGCGGGCGGCGATCTCGCTCAGTGCCAGCTTAAAGTAGGCGCCCATCCGTTCGGCATGGCCGACCAAATCCTGCGCCAGGATCTCGCGCAGCGCGCTGAGGGCGACGACCGAGGCGAGGTTGCCGCCGCCGTAGGTGGAGCTGTGCACCAGGAAGCGATCCGCCGTGCCATAGGCTTTTTGCCAAAGATCGGCTCGGCACAGCGTGGCGCCGATGGGGATCAGGCCGCCGGACAGGGATTTCGACAGCATCAGTACGTCCGGTTCGATACCGTCCCATTCGCAGGCGAAAAGTTTGCCGGTGCGCCCAAGCCCGGTTTGCACTTCGTCCACCATCAGCAGCACGCCGGTCTCGCGGCAGAGCTGCTGCACCGCCTGCAGGTAACCGGCGGGCGGGATATGCACGCCGCCTTCGCCCTGGATCGGTTCGATCATCAGCGCGCCGACGTCTTCACGGTTCAGCGCTTCCCGCAGCGCGGCGAGATCGCCGAACGGCACTTCCACCATCGCGTCCAGCAGCGGTGTGAAATAGCGGCGGTGTTTGTCTCGTCCGGTGATGGACAACGCGCCCAGCGTTTTACCGTGGTAACTGTTGCGCAGATAGGCGATGCCCGGCTTGCCCGTCGAGGCCTTGGCGATCTTCATCGCGGCCTCGACGGCTTCGGTGCCGGAGTTGCTGAAGAACACCCGGCCCATGTTGCCCGGCGCCAGACGACAGAGCACTTCGGCCAGCTTGGCGGTCTGTTCGGGAATGGAAATGTATTGAATGAAGTTGGGGCCTTGAGCGTCGAGGTAGTTTTTCAGCGCGTTGACCACTGGCTGCGGGTTGTGGCCCAGGTTTAGGCACCCGTAGCCCGCCACCATGTCCAGGAAAGCCTCGCCCGCATCGTCATACAACTGGGTGCCGGCGGCGCTGCGGAAAACGTTGTCGCAGCGCTGCAACTTGAGAAAGTCCACCATCATGGGGTTGATGTATTGATGATAGCGGTCGAGGGTGTCTTCCCTGGCCGGCGTTTGGGCGATGACCGCGTCGATAAATGCCAGGCGCGATGCGGGCAACGCCGCATCAGCCGATTCCCCGGCATAGATGTCATGGTGGTAGTAGCGCTTGAGATTGGTCACGCTCTGCCGATCGATGCGCTCGCCGTACGAGGCCAGCGGATAGGCGAAGAACCCGTGGCGCTCGGCGATTTCACCGATCTCCAGCACTTTTTCCGGCGCCAGATAGCGGCCCAGCGAAAAGTTTTCCCGCCGGTTTTCCAGCGCCAGCACAATAGTTTCCGCCATGCAGCCGTTCAATTGTTGCTTGATGGTGACGTTGAGCGATTCTCCACCCAACTTGACCGCATCGGTGGCGGTGACGCAGCCGCCGTCGATGATCAGAATGTCATCCCGCGCCGGGCGCGTTTCCGAAGCGATATCGCGCGGCAGCGCCACGTCGATGAAGATCGAGCCGGGTTGCAGTCTGGCGGGGTCGATCACGCCGCCGGCGGAGGTCGCGGCGGCAAACAGTTTGCAGCACGGGTAGAGATCTTCGGGATCGCTGGTCAGGGTGACGCGCGAGTGATACTCCTCGGGCAAATGGCTGAGCAGTTCGCTGCGATCGTGGTTGCCGGCGCGGTGCAGCAAATGGAGAGAGAAACCGTGCGCCAGCAGCAGACGGCTTAGCGCCAGGCAGATCGATCCCGGATAGCCGACGATGGCGACGGGTTCCTCCTCCGGGCGGATTTCCAGCCAGGACTGGATCTGCATCAAGGCCTTGTAGCCGGCGTAGGTGGTCAGCGAGTTGCCGGAGGTGACCGGCACCGGCGACTTTTCCGCAGTGGCTTCGCCGCGTCGCCCAACGATAGAGGTAAAACCGCCGAGACCGACCAGTTCGGCGCCATCGCCGGCCAGCTCTTCGATGCCTTGGACCACCCTGGCGGCGATACCGCGTGCGTCGGCCAGCATTTCATCCGCCACCAGCGGCATGTATTTGATCACCCCTTCGCAAGTGGCGCCGGTCGCCGAGGTGATCCTGGCGAAGTTCATAAAGGGAACCAGGTTTTGTCGTTCCCACAGTTCACGCGTATAGCCGCTGTGCTGCTCGGTCGAGTTGCGTTGCAGCAGATCGAGCATTTTGACGTAACGTTTCAACCCCAGCGAGGTGGGATGAGCGATGAATCCGAATTTCATGAGGTGGCTTCCTGTGTAGGATCTTGGTCGAAGGCGGTGCTGGTCGATTCGGGCTGTTGGGCCGCCCAGGCTTTGCGCTCCTGCAGGGCGTCGTGGTCGCTCGGATCGCGCTGCCAGCCTTTGGCGGTGGCCAGCGAGATACCGTCGCCTTCATTGTTGTGCCCCAGCACCACGGAGAACAGATTGAGTCGGTGCGGCGTGGTCAGCGCCTGGCGAATGACGTCTTCGTCGAAATGCGTAAGCGTTTTGCTCTGGATATGGAAGTTATTGACCGTTTGTTCGACGTCCGGCTGTTCGACGTTCACCAACCGCATTTGCCGTGAGGTGCGGTTGAACAGAATGCGTTCCTGATAGGTATTGATGACGGACAGCCCGCCGTTGCATAAATAGAAGACGGTGATGCTTTTATTCAGCAACTGCGGATGGGTAAGAATGTTGTCGATAAAAGCCGGCAGGATGTCCGGTACGATCCCTTTAGCGCCGTCGCCGATAAACGCCATCACGTGGCTTGGGCTGGTGTAAGCCAGGTAGCCGGTGGCCAGCAGTGCGTCGCCCATCAGGGCGCGGCCATACCAGCCGGAAAAGCCGCGGCGCGTTTTGGCGACGTTGCGCGCGGCGGAGATGCCGCACCGGCCGACGTCATATACGCCGGTAAAATCGAACCCCTCCGTTTCGATCAGCTCTTCAATCACTCGGTTCAACTGGCAGAAGAAGTAGTTGGCCGACATGGGCAGACTGGGAAGCTGGCTGACCACGTCGGAAGGCGAATCGAGATAGGCGGCGATCAGCGCGCGGCGTCTTTCCCGCAATGCCGGTTCGACGTCGAGATGCGCTTTCACCGTGCGCAGGAACGCCAGACAGTTCATGTGCAGGTGCAGATCGGCATAGGGCGACAGATGGCGCTCATCGTGCGTAAGCTGCACCAGGTGAACCTTGCGCTCCAGCCTGCCGTCGGAGAAGGGGGTGGTGATCTGAGCGACGCGGCTTTTGATCATAAACAGGCTCTGCTCGTTCATGGCGTTGAGCTTGTCGTTGGTGTGCAGGAAGTTGTAGACGCGCGGGCTGTAGCCGTAAATCGCCAGGGTGCCCAGGTAGTGGGGATTGCGCCGACCCTGATAATATTTCGGCGCCGAGCCTGGATGGGCCAACGAGTCTACCAGGGCGATGCCGGCGGCGTCGGCGATGTCATGGATCAGGGCGTATTCGTCGTCGCTGACCGGGCCCAGCTGCCACACCAGCCGTTCCGGCCCGCGGTTGATCAGCGCTATCGCCTGGGCCAGGCTTTCGCTCATCGGCAGCGGATCGTCCGCCGACAGAGCCGGGATCGGCGAGGGATCGCAGACGGCGCCCTCCAGCGACAGGGTCGACTCCAGCACGTTTTGCGTCGCCAGAATCACCACCGGCCCCTGGCCTTGGTGATAAAGGCGGAAGGCTTCCGTCAAACCGGTGCCGATCGTTTCGACGTCATCGATATAAACGAACGGGATGCGGCGGGCGACAAGCACTTCACGCATGTCTTCCGTCGGCGTCAGCGTTCCCTGGAAGCTGTACCATTGATTGCCGCGGTTTTCCGCCGCGACGATGATGCCCTGGGCGGCGGTTTCCTTGAGGTTGGCCAGCGTCCCCTTGAATTCATCCATCATTCCGGAGGTCACTACGCCGAGGAACGGCATGCGATACAGCTGCCAGTTGGCCATGGCGCCGCAGGCGATGGCGTGTTCGTTAGGGCCGCGCAGGATCAGCGCGCCGCGCGCCTCCGCATGCCGATCCAGATAGCCGATCAGATTGGAGATGATCGACCCGGTGTAATAGGACACCAGCCAACGTTCGGCGGCGGTACGCTCGAAAAATTGAATCAGCTGCTCACCCAGCGTGTTGTGCAGCGCCAGCGCGCCGATCGGCTTGACCCGGCGGTTGGTGTAGTTCATCTCGAAGAAGTCCATCCACAGGCACAACAGCTCGGTTTGGAAGATCGCCGGATCTTCGCTGCGCACGATTTCGCGGTATTGCTGCGGCAGGTAGCGGAAGGGCGATCGCAGCCGGCGAATGAACGCAACGGTGGAGAAGGTGGTGTAAAACGCGGGAATGCCGCTGCGCTGCAAGGCGCTGTAAAAGGCGTCCAGATCGCGATCGATCTGTTCGATGCTGTCATCGACGCCGGCCGGCGTGGTCTGATCGTAGAACAGCATGCCCAAATGAAATTCGGGACGCTGTTCCAGCGCATGGGTATAGATGATCTTGCCGGTGGCTTCGGCCAGGCTGGCGCATTGGATGATGCGAACGTTGATAGCCTTGTTTTGGCCTTTGAGAAAGTGCAGCGCCTTTTCGCGCGCGGCCAGATAAAGCGAGTCCGCCGCCAGATCCAACAGTTTCAGCGGCATCTCGGACTGGATATGCACGCGGTTGAAAACATAATCGCGGATATCGTTCAGTACGCTGAGCCCGGTTTGGAAAAACACCGGGTTGCGCGTCACCACCACCACGCCGACCGTCAGAGTGTCGGGATCTGCGTCGGTGCGGCAGGCCTGGCGCTCCGCTTGCCACACTTGCTCGTAGGCGGCGGAGTTGGTGAGTCTTGCTTGTCCTGTCAGGGTCGTCATGATGAGTTCCTTGTGCAGCCAAAATGGAGTGACGGCTTCAGCCAGGCGGGCAAATTCGGCACGACAAAGCCCGCGACGGTCTCTGCAGGCGGCGGTTGCCGCGCGCATCACCTTCGTTGAATTGTGCTGTTTTCAGGCGGATGGTTTACCTTCGCCGGATGTGGTGCTGACTAGCCATCGGCACGTTCTCCGCGTTGAATAATGACCGTCCCGCTGTCGCCGTCGAGAATCAAGGTGTCGCCGCTGTTGATCAGCTGGGTGGCGTTCTTGAGATTGACCGCCGCGGGGATGCCGAATTCGCGTGCGACGATGCAGCTGTGGGACAGCGCGGAGCCGATATCGGTGACGATGCCCGCCGCCAGCGCGAAGAGCGGGGTCCAGCTGGCGTCGGTAAAGCGCGCCACCAGGATTTCGTTGGGCTGCAGCTCGCCGGCCTGCGCCAGCAGATCGGTGATGACGCGCGCCTTCGCCACCACTTTGCCGGGGCTGGCCGCCAGGCCGGACAGCATGCCGGCGGCGTTTTCCGCCGTGGGGGCCTTCATCCTGGGCTGATACCCCCCGACGATCGCCATCGGCGGCTCTTCCGCATGCAGGTTCAGCAGATGCTGGTGGCGATTGCGCTCGATCAGATCGGCGGCGAACGCCTCCTGCGCCGACTGTTCCCCCGCCATAAACGCGCGGAAGCGCTCGAAGTCCACATAGGGCAGATCGGCCTGTTTGACCAGGCCTTGCGCCTCCAGGCGCCGCAGCACTTCCAACATGATGCGGCGGTAGAACCAGGTTTCGGTGACGAAGGTTGGCCGGGTCGCTTCGCGGCGTTCGGCCATCACGCCATACAGTTTGGTGATGAACTTCAGCTTCATCCGGCCAAACCAGGGCATCGCTTTAAGCAGCGTCGCGCTGTCTTCATGGCGCAGCCGCTCTGTTTCCCGCAGTTTCGTGTGCAGATCCACCGGATGTTGCAGATACATTTTCATCACTTGCAGCAGGTAGCTGGGATCGTCGTTCCAGCGCGGAAGACTCAATTCGAACTCCTGGCGGCCACGGGCGCCGAACTCGAACAGGAAGGCGCTGAAGTCGCTTTGCCAGAAGGCGCGCGATTCGGGATCGGTGGGCAGGACGGTGACCAGTTCCTGTGCGCTGTGTCGTTCGAACACGGCCTTCAACGCCGGTTGACGATTGACCGTCTCCACCAGGCTGAGAATGCCCAGCGTGACTTCGATGGTGCGCAGGTTGTTCATCGACGCCTTGATGCGATTTTGCAATCCGTTGCCGCGGCCTTTGAGGTAACGTTCGCAGGTCAGCGCCAGCGCATCGTAGAGCGCGAACGACTGAAGGAAGAAGGGCATATAGGCGGCGCAGCTGTCGAGGAAGTAACCGTCGATGCGGCTGAGTTCCCGCTCCAGCTCCTGATGCGTCATGGTGGTCAGATCCAGCGCCAGAAAGCGGCGCGTCTCGCGCTGGCGCAGGGCGATCATGGCATCGACGGTCGCGCCGGCGCTGCGCAGGTTATGCCTCTGCTGTTTCAGCCAATGCCAGGCGCTCTTGAGATAGGCCCATCCCTGTACGCCGGGGCCATAGGGGTTTTTGTACCCGCTGAAATCGATATCGGCGGTGGCGTAGCGGGTCGTGAACTTCATTTCGTCGCGGGTGGGCGGGCATTGGCGGAGCATGTAGGCCGATCCGGAGATATTCAGATAGACGTAGCCTTGCAAATACCCCATATAAATCTGCCAATCGCCGATATCCGCCAGCCCCATGGTTTTGATCGCCGGGCCATGAATATGCTTTTGGTAGAACTGGCAAAACGACAGCCCCAGCGGCGTCATCAAGCCGGTGACGATCTCGCCGGTGTCCATTCGGGAGAAAAAGGCCCGTTCCTTGATCGCCGGATCGCTTTCCCACGGGTTAGCGTAAAGCATCTGAACCGGTTTGGCCTGCGTGGTGATCGGCCGCGCCTGCAGGAGCCACACGCGATCGTCTTTCACCGCCCATTCGATATCCAGTTCCGCGCCGTAAATCATCCGCGTTTGCCTGGCCAGCCTGGCAAGCTGTTGCAGCTGTTCCGGGGTTAGGCTGGGAGCGTCTCGCCTGGCTTCAGGCGTTTGCAGCAGCGTGACCTGTCCCTGCGGATCGCGTTGGCAATAGTGCGGTTTGTGACGAATTTGCTGCTCGCGGATCTCGCCGCTCGCCTTATCCAAAATGAAGCTGTCGGTGGTGACCTGTCCGGAGACCACGCCTTCCCCCAGTCCCCAGCAGCTGTCGATGACGATGTGGTTGGCATCGCCTGTCAGCGGATCTTGGGTAAACATGACGCCGGCGGCGTCTGCATCCACCATGATTTGCAAGACGACGGCGATATCGCTCTGCGCCGCCGATGTCCGGCTATACTGGGCGGCGCGTTCCGCCCAGAGCGACGCCCAGCAGGATTGCACCTTGCGCACCACCTCGTCATCCCCGCGCACGTGCAGGTAAGTGTCGTATTGCCCGGCGAAAGAGTGGGTCAGGCCGTCTTCTTCCAGCGCCGAAGAGCGCACGGCGAGCGAGGCGCCGTCGCCCAACTGTTTGCAGGCGTGACGGATCGCCAGATCGAGCGGGGCGGGGATGGCGGCGCTCAAAATCATATCGCGCACGTTGCCCGGCGCGCCCGTGTCGAGCAGCGCTCCCGGCACGGCGAATTCGATAAACTGCCGGTAAGCCTGCGCGGTGATGCAAAACGCCGGCGGCACCGGCAAGCCCGCCTGAATCAAATGATTCAACGAATGGGCTTTGCCGCCCAGGCGATGGGGTTCCAGCGTTTTATCGCCGGAAAGTTCAACCACCAGGGTAGGATTCATGACATCACCTCCGCAGGCGTAACGGGCATTGCGAGGCGTTCTCTCACCGCTTTGGCGGCGTTCAGCCCGGCTAACACCGCGCTTTCGATATTACCGATGCCCACGCTGTCCTGATTGGCGAAGTGAATATTCTCAAACGGCCTGCTGGCCTGGTGAAACACGCCCTGAGCCTGTTGTCCGGCGACCGAGGTCACCAGACCCGCGGGCCAGAACCAGATTTGAATGTCTTCAATGATGTCGGCGTCAATGCCCATGTTGCCCAGCACTTTGGCGATTTCGACATAGGTCTGTTGCTGCAGCGCCGGAAACTCGTTCTGCGCGGTGCGACCTTGCCGCTCTGGGCGAGTGGTCGGTTTGAGCAGGGTTAATACCCCGGTTTCCGCGCTGAGGTGATTGTCCATCCAATTGGCGATCAGGCAGGTGCCGGCTTTGCTCCAATAGTAAGGTGTGCGGGTGTTTTCCGGCTCGATCAGATAGCCGCCGAACGAGTGTTCGAGGATCGGTTTTTTCAACAGCACGTTCGCCAGGTAGTAATCTTCATGGCGGATCTGACGGATCGCCGCCAATTGCTCTTTGGGCAGGGTGGGCAACCAGGTGGGCACATGCGTTTTGGGGGCTGCCCAGATCACTTGTTTGGCTCTGATTTCGCTGGCCGCGCCATTGACGCTGAACCGGATCACCGTTTCGTCGCCGCCGGGCGTGATGGTTTGAAGCTGTACGCGGCTTTGCAGCCTGACGTTGTTTTGCTCCTCAAGATAGTCGAGCAGCCCGGCGCTGATGCTGCCGTTACCGCCCGGCAGCGTGACCAGATTGCCGCGTAAATACCCCACCAGGAAGTGCAATCCGACATAGGCGGAGACTTCGCGAATATCGAGACATTCCACGCGCAGCGTGGTGCTGACGGCATTCTCTACCAGCTTGCCGAATTTTCTCGGTGGCCGCAGATCCGCCGGGATCTGATCCAGTTTGTGCGGTTCGAACAGATAAGTGTACAGCGGGATAGTGTCGAGCAGCGCCATATTCGCTTTGCTCCAGGCGCTCTGCGGCGTCCAGGGCAGGCTGGGGTACCGCTCGCCGCGCGGCGAGAAGGTATCGAGGAAGGCGTACAGATCGGCAAAGATCGGATCGCCCAGCTGTTTTGCCGCGATAACATAAGGTTTACCGATCAAGGCATGCAGGAATAGTTGTCCCGTCAGGCGCCAGACGGCGGGTTTCAGCAGGTAGACCGGCTGTTTGAGAAAACCAACGACGACTTCACCCAGGCATCGGAGCAGCAAGAAGGTGTCGAAAAACACCAGCGTGTCCTTTTCATTGGACTTGTAGGCGCCGCTCAGACCGATTTTCTTCAGCAGTTGCAACATGAACGAACCCGGCAATGGCTCCTGGAAGCAGACGCCGGCGATGGGAAACTTCAGACGATTCACCGCGCGGTAGCGCGCGTTGCCGCCAAATGAAGCGCTTTTTTCCAGCACCAGAACCCGGCGTTCGGTCAGTTCGCTGGCCGCGGCCAAACCGGAGACGCCGCCGCCGATGATCACCACGTCATACTCGCCGTCCAGCGTGGGGGTTACCAAGCCGGCTGACGCCAGCGTGGGCGTGGAAAAGTCGCGCGTGGGGAACGTGCGTGGCTTGGGTTTGCGGTGGTGTTGCTGCCGCAGCATGTACAGCGCCGCCAGCGCGAAAATCGCATCGAGCAATATGACCTGCGGCTGGGCGCGGTGCAGGATCGTGACAAATCCCGCCATCATCAGCAGCTGGCAGTAGATGATCAATGTCGTCCAACGCGGGTTGAACATCAAGACCGCACCGGAGGCAAACAGCGCCACGCCGATCAGCGCGTTAACCGCTGTACCCTGCGCCGCCAGCCAAGCCGTCGCCCCGGCGTACCAGGTGCCCTGGTTCGCCACGGCCGCCTGCTGCAGAATATCGGCGACGTTTTCCAACTGAGGGAAGGCTTTCGCCAGGCCGGCCAACATATAGAGCACGGCAAAAACGCGTTGAACGATCATCATGCGCCTCCCCTCAGACCCAGCTTGCGGGCGACAATTTCTTTTTGTATCTCGTTGGTGCCGGAGAAGATCCGGCTGGGGATCACGTTCAGCAAGTGGCGCACCAGACCGAGTTCTTGATCCATGCCGGCTCCGCCGAAGATTTGAATCGCGTCCAGCGCGGACTGCACGGCATATTCGGAAATCAACAGTTTGCTCATGGCGATGTCGATCTCGGCATCCTGGCCCCGATCGTGTTTCCAACAGGCGCGGTAGAGCATTAGCCGACACTGTTCCAGACGCAGTTTCATCTCGATGATGCGGTTGGAGACGGACTGAAATTGGCCAATCGCTTTGCCGAATTGTCGGCGTTGTTTGGCATAGTCCAGCGCGCTGTCGAACACGCGCTCCATTGCGCCGATAAACAGAGCCGACAGGCAGCCTTTTTCCCAGATCATTGAATCGTGGAAGATGGCGCCGCCGGCGCCCGGCATGCCGAGCCGTTGGGCCTCTGGAATGAAGACGTCGTTGAAGGTCAGTTCGCTCCACGGGCAGTTGGAGAGGCAATCTTTCGGGCTGACGGCGCCTACGTTTAAGCCTGGCATCCCTTTCTCGAGCACAAATGCGGACACGCCCATAAAGCCATGTTCGGGATGGGTTTTCGCATAGACGATGAAGATGTCGGCAATCGGCGCGTTGGTGATGAAAATTTTGTTTCCGTTGAGCCGGTAGCCGCCTTCACAGGGTTGAGCGGTTGATTTCATGGCATAAATATCGGAACCGGCGTCCGGCTCCGTCGCCGCATTCGCCGCGATCAGTTTTCCGGCCGCCAACGCTTCGAGATACTGCGCTTTTAATGCTTCGGAACCGAAGCGGGAAAGCGGGATCACGCAGGCGCACAGATGGGCGCAGAGCGAAAAGGACATGCCGATGTCGCGGCTGCCTTTACCCAGCGCTTCAATCATCAGCGCAGTATCGAGCGCGCTCATGCCCAATCCGCCGAACGCGGTCGTCACGGGGGCTCGGGTAAAACCATAGGCGGCGGCTTGTCGCCACAAATCCAGGCTTAATACCTGCCGTGAAAGCCGATCATGCGCATCCTGATCCAGCACCTCGCGGGCAAAACGCTGAGCGGATTCGCTTAGAGCCTGCTGCTCGCTTGATAAGTTAAAATCCATGACGAACTCCGCCATCGGGTTGAGAGATTAAATTAGCTAATATTTCTAGTTTGGAGGTGGCCAAAACTCAAACAGGCGCAGTAATGGCAAATGTAAATAAATGTTTATTTGTGTGGTCTATTATTACAATTTTGTTAATTTGTGTTTTTATTTTGTTGTTTTAATTGTGTTTTATTTTGTGTTATTTATACACAAAAATTTACATATAATAAAAATCTTAATTTGATCAAATTTTAATAGGTTAGATTGTCTATTGTTTTTTGATGAATACTTTGCAGGTGAAGTATCTATCTTTTGGCTGTGGCTATCGGTTTCTCATCGCTATCGACGGTAGGGCGTTGAGGCTTGGTGAGTGGCGGAAAGCGTCTTAAGATAGAAGGTGAGCAGGAGCATTCCGGAGGAAAAAATGAATATTAGCGACGTCGCGAAAAAGACCGGGTTAACCAGCAAGACGATTCGTTTTTACGAGGAGAAAGCGCTGATTACCGCCCCGATCCGCAGCGATAACGGTTATCGCCATTATTCCGCCAGGCACGTTGAAGAGCTGACGCTGCTGCGCCAGGCGCGGCAGGTGGGCTTCAACCTGGACGAGTGCCGTGAGCTGGTGGCGTTGTTCAACGATCCGGCCCGCCACAGCGCCGACGTGAAGGCGCGCACGCTGCAGAAGGTGGCGGAGATCGAAAGGCACATCAGCGAACTGGGAGAAATGCGCCAACGCCTGTTGACGCTGGCGGAACAATGTCCGGGCGACGAGGGGGCCGAGTGCCCCATCATCAATAATCTGGCGGGATGCTGTCGTTCGAATTAACGGCTGATGGCGCGGATCACCAGTGTGACCCCTTCCACCGCCACCACTTCCACTTCGGTACCGGCGGGCAGATCTTCCGCCGCCTGCGCGCGCCAGCTGCTGTCGCCGATATTGATGCGGCCCATGCCGTTGTGCATCGGTTCCGTCAGCGTGGCGCGGGTGCCGATCAGCTGACGGTTGCGCTGGTTGAGCACCGGTGAACCGCCGGACGCGGCCGCCGGGCGCCGGCGCAGCCAGTACCACCACAGGTAGGCGACGACGACGGTCAGGACGGCGAAGATCACGCCTTGCCATTCCCAGGTGAGCGTCGGCAGCAGCCAGATCAAGGCGCCGACCAACAGCGCCGCCACGCCGCTCCACAGCAGGTAGCCGCCGGCGCCGAGCATTTCCGCCGCCAGCAACACGCCCCCGAGGGAGAGCCAGAACCACAGCGGATTCGCCGCGATCAGTTCGAGCATGATTATTTGCCTTTGCTTTCTTTCAGCAGTTCGGTAATGCCGCCGATCGAGCCGAGCAGGCTGCTGGCGTCCAGCGGCATCATCACCACTTTGCTGTTGTTGGAGGAACCGATCTTCTGCAGCGCGTCGGTGTATTTCTGCGCCACGAAGTAGTTCACCGCCTGAATGTTGCCGCTGGCGATGGCGTCGGACACCAGCTGGGTGGCGCGCGCCTCGGCCTCGGCGGCGCGCTCACGCGCTTCCGCCTGCAGGAACGCCGACTGGCGTTCGCCCTCGGCCTTCAGGATTTGCGATTGTTTCTCACCCTCGGCGCGCAGAATGGCCGCCTGGCGCACCCCTTCCGCCTCCAGGATGTCGGCGCGCTTGGTTCGCTCGGCCTTCATCTGGGCGTTCATCGAGGCGATCAGTTCCGCCGGTGGGCGCACGTCGCGGATCTCGATACGGGTGATCTTCACCCCCCAAGGGTTGGTCGCTTCATCGACGATGTGCAGCAGGCGGCTGTTGATGCTGTCGCGCTGCGACAGCATTTCGTCCAGCTCCATCGAGCCGAGCACGGTGCGGAAGTTGGTCATGGTGAGGTTGACGATCGCCTGTTCGAGGTTGCTGACCTCGTAAGCGGCGCGCGCCGGATCGACCACCTGGATAAAGCACACCGCATCGATGGCCACGTTGGCGTTATCGCGGGAAATCACTTCCTGCGAAGGGATGTCCAGAACCTGCTCCATCATATTGATTTTACGGCCGATGCGGTCCATGAACGGCACCACCAGGTTCAGGCCCGGCATCAGCGTTTTGGTGTAGCGGCCGAAGCGTTCTACCGTCCATTGGAACCCCTGCGGCACAATTTTGACGCCGGCGAACACCACAATCAGCGCGACGACGATCACGATGGGAATAAAAGTAAGCATGCAAACCTCCTGTCAGACATATGTAAACAGATATTACGCCAGCGCAGGAAAAATGCCTACCGATACCGCGACTTAATCCAGGACATTGGCGACTCCGTCATAAGCGGAACCGCTGTTCCGAACAGGGAGAAAAACGTTATTGAAATAAGTCTGGCACAGTTGGCGGATAAGTATGCCTAAATGGCATGATTTCAATAATTTTTATTCATTTCATGATGTTGCTCGCCTTGGCTAGAGTAAAAACACCCCCCGTGTTTACCGTCAAAAATTTGTCATTTTTATTTGCGACTATGCTTTTTGAAATGACATTTCGGCCAAGGATTGTTATGGATTCGCTCAGTGTTGATGAACTCGCCCAGAAGAAAGACCGCTGGTATCGCATTGTAGAGGAGATGCTGGCCGAAGCCGGCGTCGCCATCAACGGCCCGCGTGCCTGGGATATCCGGGTGCATAACCCGGCGCTGTTCAAACGCATTTTGCAGGAAGGCTCGCTCGGCTTCGGCGAGAGCTATATGGACGGCTGGTGGGAATGCGAACGGCTGGACATGCTGTTTACCCGCATTCTGCAGGCCGGCGTCGATGAGCGGCTGCCGAAAAGCCTGAGCGACATCGCGCGCATCGCCTATGCCCGGCTGTTCAACCGCCAATCGCGCAAGCGCGCCTGGCAGGTGGGCAAAGAGCATTACGACATCGGCAACGACCTGTTCCGGGCGATGCTCGATCCTTACATGCAATACTCCTGCGGCTACTGGAAAGAAGCGCAAACGTTGGAGCAGGCGCAGCAGGCCAAGCTCAGGATGATCTGCGAAAAACTGCAGCTGAAACCGGGCATGACGCTGCTGGATATCGGCTGCGGCTGGGGCGGGTTGGCGCAGTTTGCGGCGCAAAACTACGGCGTCTCGGTGCACGGCGTGACCATTTCAGCCGAGCAGCAGAAGCTGGCGCAGGCACGCTGCGCCGGGCTGGACGTCGAGATCTTGCTGCAGGATTACCGCGATCTGGATCGTCAGTTCGATCGCATCGTGTCGGTCGGCATGTTCGAGCACGTCGGGCCGAAAAACTACGAGACCTATTTCAGCGTCGCGGCGCGCAACCTGAAGCCCGACGGCCTGTTTTTGCTGCACACCATCGGTTCCAATCAAACCGACCTTAATGTCGACGCCTGGATAGACAAATACATCTTCCCCAACGGCTGCCTGCCTTCGGTGCGGCATATCGCCGAGGCCAGCGAAGGGCGTTTCGTGATGGAGGATTGGCACAACTTCGGCGCCGATTACGATCGCACGCTGATGGCCTGGCTGGAGAATTTCAAACGGGCGTGGCCGGAATTGGCGGGCGGTTATTCCGAGCGCTTCGAGCGCATGTTCACTTATTACCTGAACGCCTGCGCCGGCGCGTTTCGTTCGCGCAACATTCAGCTGTGGCAGGTGTTGTTCAGCCCGGCGGGCGTGGAGGGCGGGGTGCGGGTCTATCGTTGATATCCCTGCGTCTTTTCCGCCGCATCGTTGTTGGCTGCACGTTCGATCCCCTGGTCACTTAGTTATCTAAGCTCCCAGGGCTTCTCACGTTTGCCGCCTGGATGCAGCTTCAGGTATGACGGATATCAGTACAGCAGGGAGTACAGCTGGCGGCGATATTTAGCGGCCAGCGCGTCGCCGGTGCCGAGTGCGGCCAGAATGTCCATCAGGGTCTTGCGCGCGTTGCCGTTGGCGGCGGCCAGATCTTTCTTCAGATGCCCCATCAGCAGTTCCAGCGCTTCTTCGTTACGCCCGACCTGATGCAGTTGCAGCGCCAGCTGCACCGCCAGCTCGACGTTGTCCGGCTCTTGCTGCACCTGCTGTTGCAGCTGTTGGATTTCCGGCGTGTCCGCTGCCTGCTTCAACAGTTCAATCTGCGCCACCAGGCCCTGATAGCGCGTATCGCGATCCTGCAGCGGGATAGTCGCCAGCACCGCTTCAGCGTCTTCGCTGCGGCTGAGCGCGATCTGGGTTTCAGCCAGCGTCAGGCCGATGTCGCTGCGCTGTTGGCTGCTCTGCCAGGCGTCTTTCAGCAGCGGCAGCGCTTCGGCGGCGTTGCCGGCGGCCAGCAGCTCCTGCGCCTGCGCCAGTTTCAGATCTTCTTCCTTCGGCAGGAAACGCTGCAGCAAGTCGCGGATCGCTTCTTCCGGCTGCGGGCCCTGGAAGCCGTCGACCGGCTGGCCATCTTTAAACAGGTAGACCGTCGGAATGGAACGCAGCCCGAACTGGGAGGCGATCATCTGCTCGGCGTCGCAGTCCACCTTGGCCAGAATGAACTGACCGGCGTATTCCGCCGCCAGCTTGTCCAGCACCGGCGTGAGCTGCAGGCAGTGTTGGCTGCGCTCGGACCAGAAGTAGAACAGCACCGGAATGGACATCGACTGTTCCAGCGTCTGGTGCAGGTTAGTTTCGTTAATATCAACAACAGCTTGAGCTAGCATCTTTTTTCTCTCTGATCGTGCGGAGCCATGGGGTGTAAATGGGGGCGCGCCGCCATTCTTCAACCCCGTCGGGCGAATTAAGCGTTGCTGCGCAGCAGCCAATCCAGACAGCGGCCCGGCAAAATGCGGCGCAGCACGCTCATCGCGTGCGCCAGCAGGGTGACCGGATAGCGCAGTTTGGCGCGAGGGCTTTCCAGCGCGTGGCGCAGTTTGGGCAGGATGGCCTCCGGCGGCAGCGTCAGGCGCTTGGCGATGCCGGGGTTGTGCACCGGCTTGTCGCTCTGCGCTTGGTTGACGTTCTGGCTAAAGTGCGTGGAGATCGGCCCCGGTTCGATCAGGCTGACCTGAATGCCGCTGCCGTGCAGTTCCATGCGCAGCGCGTCCGACCAGGCTTCCAGCGCGAACTTGCTGGCGGCGTAGGCGCCGCGCCCGGCGCTGGAGACCAGACCCATCACCGAGCTGGTCTGAATAATACGCCCTTCGCCGTGCGGCAACATCGCCGGCAACAGCAGCTGGGTTAGCTGGTGGGTGCCGAACAGGTTGGTGGCGAACTGCCGCTCCAGCTGGCTGCGCGAAATGCGGCTGAGCGGGCCGTAAACGCCGAACCCCCCATTATTGAACAGGCCATACAGGCGGCCGTCGGTCAGCGCGATCACCTCGGCGGCGGCGCGCTCGACGCTGGCGCTGTCGTCCAGATCCAGCTCGATGCCTTCCAGCCCGAGCTGGCGCATGTTTTCCACGTCCTGCGGCTTACGGCAGGCGGCCAGCACCCGGTAGCCGCGGTTGCGCAGATCCTGCGCCGCAATCAATCCAATCCCGCTGGAACAGCCGGTTATTAATACCGCTTTTTGCATAACTTTACCTAGTGTACGACCCTAATTTAGTGAGACTCATGCTTTACTAGCGGTTCCAGGCGCTCCGCCATCCAGGTGGCGATAAACGGCTGAGCGTCCCCATTGGGGTGCAATCCGTCATCCTGCATCCATTCCGGCTTCACCACCACCTGTTCCATATAGAACGGCAGCAGCGGAATGTTGAACTGCTTGGCCAGCGCCGGGTAGACGGCGCCGAACGCTTCAGTATAGCGGCGGCCGTAGTTCGGCGGGATGCGGATCTGCATCAGCAGCGGCTGCGCGCCGGCCTGCTGCACCAACGTGATGATTTGGCCGAGATCGCGCTGTACGTCCTGCGCCGGGAAGCCGCGCAGGCCGTCGTTGGCGCCCAGCTCGATCAGCACCCAGCGCGGCTGATGCTGTTTCAGCAGCGCGGGCAGACGCGCCAGCCCCTGCGCGGCGGTGTCGCCGCTGATGCTGGCGTTGACCAGCTGCGGCGCGCCCGGTTTTTTCTGCCACTGTTCGGCCAACAGCGTCGGCCAGGCCCGCTCGATCGGCAGGCGATAGCCGGCGCTTAAACTGTCGCCCAAAATCAATAAGGTATCGGCGGCGGCAGCGCGTAAACTGAATAATCCCAACAGCAAAAGGAAGGGAAGATGCCAGCGGAAAACGTTCTTGAAGTTCATCATCTTAGTAAACACGTTGGTCAAGGTGAGCATCAGCTCACCATCCTTACCGGAGTCGAGCTGCTTGTCAAACCCGCGCAGACGATCGCCCTGATCGGCGAATCCGGATCGGGGAAATCGACCTTGCTGGGCATTTTGGCCGGGCTGGACGACGGCAGCGAGGGCGAGGTGCGTTTGCTCGGCGAGTCGCTGACCGCGCTGGACGAAGAAGGCCGCGCCGCGCTGCGCGCCAGGAACGTCGGCTTCGTGTTTCAGTCGTTCATGTTGGTGCCGACGCTGAACGCGCTGGAGAACGTGCAGCTGCCGGCGCTGCTGCGCGGCGAGAGCGACAGGCAGAGTCGCGAGCAGGCGGTGCAGTTACTGGAACAGTTGGGGCTGGGCAAACGTCTCGATCACCTGCCGGCGCAGCTGTCCGGCGGCGAGCAGCAGCGCGTGGCGCTGGCGCGCGCCTTCAGCGGCCGGCCGCGGGTGCTGTTCGCCGATGAACCGACCGGCAACCTCGATCGTCAGACCGGCGATCGCATCGCCGACCTGCTGTTCTCTCTCAACCGCGATTTCGACACCACCCTGATCCTGGTGACCCATGACGAAACCCTGGCGGCGCGCTGCCAGCGGCGGCTGCGGCTGCGTGAAGGCAAACTGTGGGAGGAAGCATGATCTGGCGCTGGTTCTGGCGCGAATGGCGCTCGCCGTCGTTGCTGATCGTGTGGCTGGCGCTGACGCTCTCCGTCGCCTGCGTGCTGGCGCTGGGCAGCATCAGCGATCGCATGGACAAAGGGCTCAGCCAGCAGAGCCGCGATTTTATCGCCGGCGATCGGGTGCTGCGCAGCGCGCATCCGGTGCCGGAAGGCTGGCTGCTGGACGCGCAGCAGCAGGGGCTGAAGGTGAGCCGTCAGCTGTCGTTCACCACCATGACCTATGCCGGCGATCGGCCGCAGCTGGCGGACGTGAAAGCCACCGATTTGGCCTATCCGCTGTATGGCAAGCTGGAAACGCGCCCGGCCAACATCAAACCCGAACCGGGCAGCGTGCTGGTGGCGCCGCGCTTGCTGGCGCTGCTGAACGTGAAAGTGGGGGATTCGCTGGAGGTGGGCGACACTACGCTGCGCATCGCCGGTGAAATCATTCAGGAGCCGGACGCCGGTTTCAATCCGTTCCAGACCGCGCCGCGCATCATGATCAACCTGGCGGACGTCGATAAGACCGGCGCGGTGCAGCCGGGCAGTCGCCTGACCTACCGCTACATGTTCGCCGGCGCCGAGCCGGATATTCAGCGTTACGAGGAACGGCTGGCGCCGCAGTTGACGCCGGATCAGCGCTGGTTCGGGCTGCAGGAATCCGGCAGCGCGCTCGGCAAGTCGCTGCAGCGCTCCCAACAGTTCCTGCTGCTGTCGGCGCTGCTGACGCTGCTGTTGTCGATCGCCGCCGTGGCGGTGGCGATGAGCCACTATTGCCGCAGCCGTTACGATCTGATCGCGGTGCTGAAAACCCTTGGCGCCGGGCGTGGCGCGCTGCGTAAATTGATCGTCGGCCAGTGGCTGGCGGTGATGGCGCTGGCGGCGGCGTGCGGCGGAGCGATCGGGCTGGCGTTTGAAGCGTTGCTGATCCGCCTGCTGAAGCCGGTATTACCGGCTGCGTTGCCTGCCGCCGGCGCCTGGCCGTGGCTGTGGGCGCTCGGCGCGCTGGTGCTGATTTCGCTGCTGGTCGGGCTGCGGCCGTATCGCCAGCTGCTGGCTACCCAGCCGCTGCGGGTGCTGCGCCGCGACGTGACGGCCAACGTCTGGCCACTGCGCTACTTCCTGCCGGTGACGGCGGCGATCGTGGTGGCGCTGTTGGTGGCGCTGATGGGGGCCAGTACGCTGCTGTGGGCGATTTTGGCCGGTATGGCGGTGCTGGCGTTGCTGTTGGGCGGCATCGGCTGGGGCAGCCTGCTGCTGCTGCGCCGCATCACGCTCAAGAGCCTGGCGCTGCGGCTGGCGGTCAATCGCCTGCTGCATCAGCCGTGGGTGACCATCAGCCAGCTGGCAGCGTTCTCGCTGTCGTTCATGCTGTTGGCGCTGCTGTTGGTACTGCGCGGCGATCTGCTCGAACGCTGGCAGCAACAGCTGCCGCCGGACAGCCCGAACTATTTCCTGCTCAACATGACCGAGGCGCAGGTGCCGCAGGTGAAAACCTTCCTGCAGCAGCACCAGATCAAGCCGGAAACCTATTATCCGATCGTCCGGGTGCGCCTGACCGAGATAAACCAGCAGGTGGCGACCGAGCGGGTGCATGAAGACGATCCGGGCGGCGAGGCGGTGAACCGTGAGCTGAACCTGACCTGGCTGGCTGAACTGCCGGATCACAATCCGCTGGTGGCGGGCAATTGGCCGCCGAAAACCGGTGAGGTTTCGATGGATGAAGGCATCGCCGGGCGGCTGAAGATCAAGCTGGGCGATACGCTGACCTTCAGCGGCGATACCCAGGCGTTCAGTGCCAAAGTCACCAGCCTGCGCCAGGTGGATTGGGAAAGCCTGAAGCCGAACTTTTACTTTATCTTCCCGCCGGGCGCATTGGACGGCCAGCCGCAGACCTGGCTCACCAGCTTCCGCTACGACGGCGACGGCCAGATGCTGACCCAGCTCAACCGTCAGTTCCCGACGCTCAGTCTGCTGGACATCGGCGCGATCCTGAAACAGGTCGGCGGCGTGCTGCAGCAGGTCAGCCGCGCGCTGGAGGTGATGGTGGTGCTGGTGGTGCTGTGTGGCGGCCTATTGCTGCTGGCGCAGGTGCAGGTCGGCATGCGTCAGCGCCGCCAGGAGCTGGTGGTGTACCGTACGCTGGGGGCCGGCAAGCGGCTGCTGCGCCGCACGCTGTGGTGCGAGTTTGCTCTGCTGGGGTTGGTAGCGGGCATCGCGGCGGCGGTGGGCGCCGAGGCGGCACTGTGGCTGCTGCAGAGCCGGGTGTTTGACTTCCCGTGGACGCCGACGCCGGTGCTGTGGTGGGCGCTGCCGCTGGCCAGCGCGCTGCTGCTGTCGCTGTGCGGCGGCTGGCTGGGCGTGCGCCTGCTGCGCGGCCGGGCGCTGTTTCGCAGTTATGAGGGGTGATGTTGGCTTAGCTCGATGAAAAAAGGGGTTAGCTTAAGGCTAACCCCTTTTGCTTTCGGCGGCGTGCGCTTTAGGCCAGCTTCTGCTGTGCCCAGGCCAGCCCGCTTTGGTACTCGCCCGGCAGCAGCGGCGCCAGCGCCTGCAGCGCCTGGCGTAGATCGGCGGCGCTCGGATCGTTCAGATTGAGGTGGCCGACCTTGCGGCCCGGGCGCACCTCTTTCTCATACCAGTGCAGATGCACCAGCGGCAGCGACAGCCACTGTTCGTTGACGGCGGTGCCGATCAGGTTGACCATCACCGATGGCGTGCTCACCACCGGCTGCGGCAGCGGCAGGCCGAGGATGGCGCGCAGGTGCAGCTCGAACTGACTGATGGACGCGCCGTTTTGCGTCCAGTGGCCGCTGTTGTGCACGCGCGGCGCCAGTTCGTTGATCAGCAGCCGATCGCCGACGATAAAGCACTCCATCGCCATCACGCCGACGTAGTTCAGCTCGTTCAGGATCGCCGCCAGCATCTGCTCGGCCTGTTGCTGCAGCGCCGGGTTGGGCTGCGGCAGCGCCACGCTGGTGCGCAGGATGCCGTCTTCATGCAGGTTATGGGTCAGCGGGTAGAATACCGAACGGCCGTCGTGGCCGCGCGCGCCCACCAGCGACACTTCGCCGGAGAAATTGATGCCTTGCTCGACGATGCACTCGCCATAGGCGTCGGCCGGCAGTTCGGCTTCCTGGCCCGGGCGCAAGCGCCACTGGCCGCGGCCGTCATAGCCACCGACCCGGCGTTTGACGATCGCCAGTTCGCCCAGCGAAGCGAACACCTGCGGCCATTCGGCGGCGCTCGCCAGCAGCTGCCACGGCGCGGTCGCCAGGCCGAGCTGGTCGAGCAGCTGTTTTTGCGTCAGGCGATCGGCCAGACGCGGGAAGATGTCGCGGTTGACGAAGGCGCTGTGGGTCGCCAGTTCGCGCGTCAGCGCGGTTTCCGGCCAGCGTTCAATCTCGGCGGTAATGACGCTGTTCTGATACGGCACCGCCTCGGGTTCGGCATCGATGCCGATGGGGTAGACGGCGATGCCCAGCGGTTCGCCGGCCTGGCGCAGCATGCGCCCCAGCTGGCCGTTGCCCAGTACGCAAACCGGCTTCATGCTTCCTCCCGCGGATCGGGGTGGTTCAAAACGTCTTCAGTCTGCGCCTGACGCCAGTCCGCCAAACGCTGCGCCAGCGCGGCGTCGTGCAGCGCCAGGATCTGCATCGCCAGCAGCCCGGCGTTGGCGGCGCCGGCTTTGCCGATCGCCAGCGTCCCCACCGGAATGCCGCGCGGCATCTGCACGATGGAGTAGAGGCTGTCTACGCCGCTCAGCGCGGCACTTTGCACCGGCACGCCCAGCACCGGCACCAGGGTTTTCGCCGCCAGCATGCCCGGCAGATGCGCCGCACCGCCGGCGCCGGCGATGATCACGTCAAAGCCGTTGGCGGCAGCCTGCTCGGCGAAGCTGAACAGCTTGTCCGGCGTGCGGTGAGCGGAAACGACTTCGACATGGAAGGGGACATCGAGCTGGGTCAGGACTTCGGCGGCGAACTGCATGGTGGCCCAGTCACTTTTCGATCCCATTACAATTGCGATTTTAGCCCCGGCATTGGCGGCTGAAGCGGCGTTGGCTCCCATGGGTGTAAGGCTCCTGTGATTTGTCTGGCGTCGGCTGAGGGCCGAATGAGGGCGTAGAGCATACCATGAGCGCACGGCGAGGAAAACGGTTGCGTCGCCGGTTTTCACCGGCGAAAGCGCGAATTTTCACTCGCGCGCCTGCGCGGAACTCAGAATGGGAATTGGATCAGCTCGACGGCGTCGGCGCTGACTTTGATCATCGATCCTTCGACGTGCCAGGCGCCCAGCACCGCGCGATGGGCTTCGCCGTTGCTCAGCGCCAGCCGGTGCACCGCCGGGCGATGGGTATGGCCGTGGATCATCCAGTGCACGTCGTGGCGCAGCATCGTTTGCTCGACCGCCTGCGGGTTGACGTCCATGATGGCTTCCGACTTGTACTGGTTGGATTGCTGGCTGCGGGCGCGCATCTTGGCGGCGATCTTCAGTCGCCAGCGCAGCGGCAGCGCGAGGAACAGTTTTTGAATCAGCGGGTTATGCACTTTACGGCGGAATTGCTGATAGGCTTGATCGTCGGTGCACAGGGTGTCGCCGTGCAGGATCAGGATCCTGCGGCCGTACAGCTCCAGCACTTTTTCTTCCGGCAGCAGCTGCATGCCGCTGGCGCGGGCGAAGCGCTTGCCGAGCAGAAAATCGCGGTTGCCGTGGATGAAATAGCAGGGCACGCCGGCCTGTTGCAGCGCTTTGAGCGCCGCGGCGATCTCCGCGTGCAGCGGCTCGGGATCGTCGTCGCCGATCCAGGCTTCAAACAGGTCGCCGAGGATGTACAGCGCGTCGGCGTGCACCGCTTCGCGCCGTAAAAAACGCAGAAAACCGGCAGTGATTGCCGGTTCCTGTGCGCACAAGTGCAGATCTGCGATGAACAGCGTACTCATGCAGCCGCGATTACTCGCTGACGGTCACGCTGTTGATGACGACGTCTTCTACCGGTACGTCCTGGTGCATGCCGCTGCGACCGGTTTTCACGCCTTTGATCTTGTTGACCACGTCCATGCCTTCAACCACTTCAGCAAACACGCAGTAGCCCCAGCCCTGCACGTTTTCGCCGCGGAAGTTCAGGAAGTCGTTGTCAGCCACGTTGATGAAGAACTGTGCGGTGGCGGAGTGCGGATCGTTGGTGCGCGCCATTGCCAGGGTGCCGATGGTGTTTTTCAAACCGTTGTTGGCTTCGTTCTTGATGGCCGCGTTGGTCGCTTTCTGGTTCATGCCCGGCTCGAAACCGCCGCCCTGGATCATGAAGCCGTTGATCACACGGTGGAAGATGGTGTTGTCGTAGAAACCGGCGCGGCAGTAGTTCAGGAAGTTTTCAACGGTAACCGGCGCTTTGTCAGCAAAGGTCTTGATAACGATATCGCCGTGATTGGTGTGGAAAGTAACCATAGTTTTAATCCTAACAAGGTGAAGTGAGACGTCACGTAAAGCGAGTGAACATTCAGACCGCCCTTATAACATATCCGCCCCAGCGAGTCAGCAGCGGCTCAACCGCGCACTGTCTGTGGTAATTGCATTTGTGTTATATTATAACAATTGTGCCGGCCGGCGAATTTCGCGCATTTTATTCGCGTGAAGTCAGCAAAGCTTGGCCTTAACCTTGCAATAGATCAGGCTTCAGGTTTCAATACGCTACCGGGCGTAAAACCTGAAGCCCGGTTATCTTTTTTGTTATCACGCACACCACGGAATCTCCCGATGCTAAAGATTTTTAATACCCTGAGTCGTCAAAAAGAGGAATTCAAACCCATTCATGCCGGGAAAGTGGGCATGTACGTGTGCGGGGTAACCATCTATGACCTGTGTCACATCGGCCACGGTCGTACCTTCGTCGCTTTCGACGTGGTGGCGCGTTATCTGCGCTATCTCGGCTATTCGCTGAACTACGTGCGCAACGTCACCGACGTAGACGACAAAATCATTCGCCGCGCGGCGGAAAATCATGAGACCTGCGACCAGCTGACCGAACGCATGCTGGCGGAAATGCATGCCGATTTCGACGCGCTGCTGATCGATCGCCCGGATCAAGAGCCGCGCGCGACCCAGCACATCGCCGAGATCATCGAGATCACGCAGCGCCTTATCGATCGCGATCACGCTTACGTGGCCAGCAACGGCGACGTGATGTTCTCCATCGACAGCGATCCGCAATACGGCCTGCTGTCGCGTCAGGATCTGGATCAGTTGCAGGCCGGCGCGCGCGTGGAGATCGACGACGTGAAACGCAACCCGATGGACTTCGTGCTGTGGAAAATGTCCAAGCCGGGCGAGCCGAGCTGGCAGTCGCCGTGGGGGCCGGGCCGTCCGGGCTGGCATATCGAATGCTCCGCCATGAACTGCAAACAGCTGGGCACCCACTTCGACATCCACGGCGGCGGTTCCGATCTGATGTTCCCGCACCACGAGAACGAGATCGCGCAGTCGAGCTGCGCCCACGACGGCCCGTACGTCAATTACTGGATGCACTCCGGCATGGTGATGATCGACAAAGAGAAGATGTCCAAATCGCTGGATAACTTCTTCACCATCCGCGATGTGCTCGGCCATTACGATGCGGAGACGGTGCGTTACTTCCTGATGTCCGGCCACTATCGCAGCCAGCTGAACTACAGCGAAGAGAACCTTAAGCAGGCGCGCACCGCGCTGGAACGCCTCTATACCGCGCTGCGCGGCACCGACGCCGATGCCGCGCCGGCCGGCGGCGAAGCGTTCGAAGCCCGCTTCCGCGAAGCGATGGACGACGACTTCAACACTCCGGAAGCCTACTCGGCGCTGTTCGATCTGGCGCGCGAAGTTAACCGCCTGAAGAGCGAAGACATGGCGGCGGCCAACGGCATGGCGGCGGAGCTGCGCAAGCTGGCGAACGTGCTTGGCCTGCTGCAGCAGGAGCCGGAGCAGTTTCTGCAAGGGGGCGCACAGGTTGACGACGGTGAAGTGGCGGAGATCGAAGCGCTGATCAAACAGCGTAACGAAGCGCGTGCCGCCAAGGACTGGGCGCTGGCGGACGCCGCTCGCGATCGCTTGAACGAGATGAACATCGTGCTGGAAGACGGGCCGCAGGGCACCACCTGGCGCCGTAAGTAAGCCGGCCGAAGTGAAAACAAAAAAGGCGCTGAATTCAGCGCCTTTTTCTATGGCTGCAGGTTAGGGTTTAACCATGACCTTGCCGCCGTTGAACTCCACCACCTGATCGGCGACGATCTTGCAGCGCTTGCGGGTTTCGACCTTGCCGTCGACTTTCACCAGCCCTTCGGCGATGACTTCTTTGGCGGCGCCGCCGCTTTCACACCAGCCCTGGAACTTCAGCAGATCGCACAGTTCGACGTGGGGATGATTGTCCAGATTGAAAATTTCCATACTGCCTTACTTATTTAGGTTGAACGTCGTGATATTCCTCGCAGGCCTGCAAGGTATTTTGGATCAGTGTAGCCACGGTCATCGGGCCAACGCCACCCGGCACCGGGGTGATGTAGGCGGCGCGCTCGCTGGCGGCGTCGAAATCGACATCGCCCACCACTTTACCGCTTTCCAGACGGTTGATGCCGACGTCCACCACGATGGCGCCCGGTTTGATCCAGTCGCCCGGGATGAAGCCCGGTTTGCCGACCGCCACCACCAGCAGATCGGCGTTCTCGACGTGGTGACGCAGATTTTTGGTGAAACGGTGGGTGACGGTGGTGGTGCAGCCGGCCAGCAGCAGCTCCATGCTCATCGGGCGGCCGACGATGTTGGAGGCGCCGACCACCACGGCGTTCAGGCCGTAGGTATCGATGTTATAACGCTCCAGCAGGGTGACGATGCCGCGCGGCGTGCACGGGCGCAGCTTAGGGGCGCGCTGGCACAGGCGGCCGACGTTGTACGGGTGGAAGCCGTCGACGTCTTTGTCCGGGTGGATGCGTTCCAGCACCTTGACGTTATCGATGCCGGCCGGCAGCGGCAGCTGCACCAGAATGCCGTCGATTTCCTCATCGGCGTTCAGCTGGTCGATCAACGCCAGCAGCTCGGCTTCACTGGTGGCAGCGGGCAGGTCGTAGGAGCGGGAAAGGAAGCCGACTTCATCGCAGGCGCGGCGCTTGCTGGCGACGTAAATTTGCGAAGCCGGGTTCTCGCCGACCAGCACAACCGCCAGCCCTGGGGCACGTTTGCCGGCCGCCAGACGTTGTTTCACTTGCTCAGCCACTTCGTTTCTAACCTGCTGCGCAATCGTTTTACCATCAATAATCTTTGCTGACATCAGTGTGGAAATCCATCAATTAAGAAAAGCGGGGATGCCGCTATTCTGGCAGAAGCTGAGCGCGCTGTCAGGCGCAGAATCACCCTCGCGGTCGTTGCCGACGCCGATTTACGCTTTTTTTATGCCGGCCTCAGGATCCTCTACGCCATTTTTACCGGCACTTGGATACGCTGGGGCGGTTCACAGGGCGAAAGAGGGCAGGATCATGAGGGCGATAACCCGGCTTTACCCGTTGCATCATCAGCCTGACGAGCAACCGGCGGAGCCTAAACGCATAGGGGAAACGGTGTTCGATTCTTCGCTGCATCCGGCGGACAGCGCGCAACTCACCGCGCTGCATCGGCTCGGCAAGCATGAAGGAGCGCCGTCGTGGCGGGCGCGCCTGAGTGCGCTGTGGCGGAGGCTGTGCGCATGAAAGGCTGTGCCTGGGCAGGCTGCGCGCTGTTGCTGGTTTGGGCATCCGGGAGCCAGGCTTCTTTAAACAGCGCACGCCCTAACGTTGCATGGGTTGAAAACGTGGCGGCGACTTGCAACACACGGGTGATTGAGCATGCCGATTGGGGGGACATTGCCGCAGTCGTGCAGTCCGCTCGCCTTTGCCGGTGGAGGGAGGATGGGCGGCGGTGGTCTGAGCGCGCGCCGATTTATGTAGGCGTCGGCCTGGTTCAGCATGGTGGCGCCCGGTTGACGGAAACCCTCGCCGCGCGGGCGCTGGCGGAAAAAACGCCATAAAGCACGGCCGCCGCCGTAACGTCATGAAAAGGCATTGACTCGCTAACCTCTGACCGTATAATCCCAATCCGCAGCCGCAGGTTGCCGCATCTCAATGCGCCCTTAGCTCAGTTGGATAGAGCAACGGCCTTCTAAGCCGTAGGTCATAGGTTCGAATCCTATAGGGCGTGCCATTAAGTATCAATGAGTTACGCCTTTCATCCCGTCTTTCCAATTTCATCATGGGACAGATTTGGGACTAAACCTCCGAAAATCGCGTCAATTTGCCTCGCATGCTCAGTTAGATGGTTAGGTGCAAGGTGAGCGTATCGCTGTACCATTTCGATGCTCTCCCTGCCGCCCATTTCTTGGAGTGACGAAAGCGGCACATCAGCCTGAACCAACCAACTCGCCCACGTATGCCGCAGATCGTGAAAGCGGAAATCAGTTATTTCCGCTCTCCGTTTCCCGGTGTTCCAAGCTGAGTTATCATCAACCCGCATTTTACTGCGTGTTTATCGAGTAACTGACGGAGGGTTAAATCGTTGGAAGGGGAGTCGAAATCTCTTAAAAGCTCTCTGGATGTACTGCGGAGAAGGTTTTTCTTTGCTGAGTCCATATCATGCAATGCTTGCCTCCATGATTATGCTCTTTCCTATGCTCAGGAGCTCGTCCCTGGATATGGTTGAGAACTGGCACCGCGGCTTGATAAATTGTCGCCAGATGAATAGCAGGCTACTTTTACTGTTGCCGTTCTTCCCCGGCTTTCCCGTCGTGGAATTAATAAACGCCAGGCGGCCATCAGTGATAAGGCGGACTTCATCGACTGACTGCAGCGCCAATGAAAACCAACCCGTTGACGTGTCCGCCGGCAACAACATCACGATCGACTGATTCTGCACGCGGCATTGCTCCGCAGCCTTAAGCATCCACGGGGTGATGTCGCTGTATGGCGTATTGCACCAGATAGAGCCGTAGCTCACCCAGCCGATAGACAGCGCGTTATCCTGCTCTGTCTGGTAGTGAGCGCATAGCGCGTTACCATCGTCTGCTGTTGTATCCAGGAAGAAGCCAAACTCAACGTCTAGTGCGTTGAAAATTTGCCATCGGTCTTTGTGTTCTGGTGGCGTGTTGCTGGCAAAAACAGTACTCAATTCTCACCTCCCCAGCAGCGCGCGGCTGCGTTGACGCAAAACTCTATACGGGTTTTAATCCACGGAGCGTCGACTGCTCGCGCGAGTTTGAGGGATTTTTCCCAAACTTCAGCGGCCTTTCATACCATCCACGTTGTTCACATTCAGCCGCAATTCTGGCGATATTGCGGTATGCATGATGACTGGTCATGTTTAAATCCTGATTTGGTTATTGTAGCGCTCGTGGGACATAATCTCCCATGAGTTGCCGTTGTCTTTTGACAGCAATCGCCAGCAGGGGGCCACTGGCAACGTTAAATGCTTGTGTTGGTAGTCCGGTTGGGTTTCGTTTTGCCCTCCCTGTAGGCGCATAGAACCCCCTCAGCTTTGACGCTGATTCGTTGCGGAATTCGTGGTTTCATATTTTCGGTGGATTATTTGGTGATTGGCGCCCAGCATGCGGAGTGAATGCCAGAGCGGCGGACTTTCTCAACGGCTTTTTCTAGCTTCATCAGTCGGTGACGGATGGACCTACTGGCCATATTTTTGCATTTTTAAAAGCCATTTCACTGCCAACATCAAACCCTGAAACGTCACATATCTCCCCATCACCGGACTCAATATAACCGCCGATTGAGTGCTGACATCCATGCGGGCCATAATGCTCCCACGGCCACGGCGTTCCTTTAAATCCACTTATCACATAACCTCCATCAATCCAATAACTACGCCATACCAGAATATGGCGCATGAAACCAACATCCAAAACCAAACCTTTCCTCTAAAGCTCATGCTACCTCGACGTTTAGGCGTAAAAAATCCGCTATCGGAAGCCATGCGTTGGCGCTCCAAACAGCTTTATCAATCTGCGCTGGCCAGGTTGCTACGTTGAACCAGTGGAGCGCATCGGTGGGAAAATAAAAAAAAGCCCCGGGGTAGGGGCGAAAGATGATGATTACTTTTTTAGTGCAGCGAGATAAATCTAACAATTGTCGCGTATTTTTATTGTGGATTATCGTGCTGTCATTCATGAAAAAACAGAGCATCAATCCACAAAACCAATAGCAAACAAATTAAACGTGCTGTTTATGTTCGCAAGGAGAATAACCAACTACTGGCGATACACCGACTCGAAGAAGAGAGAAAGCGATGAATAAATGCCGTAACGGCGTAATTGTCTCGATTATCTCATTAGCCTTTCTGACCGTGTTGGGTACGGGGAGATTGCAGATTAAGCTATGGTAACTATGGTGGCCGCTGCATACTGGGTAATCATTCTGTTTGGCTCGTTAACTCTGATTGTGAGTTATGTGATGCGGAGTGAGAAATATGAGCAAAAATTATCAGTAATTGAAGTTAATCAATGATATGGTGAAGAATAATCTCCTGCGTAGAGCGATAGACAGGATCTGCTTTATCATCATCGCTTGCTCGCTATTGTTGTCGGGCGGGTATTTACCGCAGTCTGCTAAGAACCCACAGACGCAATCGACCCGCTAGATAGTTTCCAGAGCGCCTGGCAGGCTATTTCAAAGGGTTGGAAGCTAAGCAGGGCGTCACCCGCAATAAACGCCAGAAAACCAGGTAGCTCGCCAAAGAGAATCCCCTTGGTGATGACATAAAACATGAGTATCTGACCATACCCGGCAGAAGCTTTCCAACAACCGTTAGAAGGTACGCATTACGCTAAGACGTTTCGCAGGCTGTACACCAATATGCCTGATAACTCTTATCTCCCGGTTCACACATTCTGGAGCATTGGTGTAGATGGCTCAAAGACGATTGCACCTAGAAGGATACCGAAAATAGTGGGAGGACAAGCGTGGGGGCAGGAAAGACAGACTTCTCACGAGCACACATCATACGGTTTTCGCTACTAGGCTGGAGCGTAAATTTGTGTGGGGACACTTGAATCCATCCAACCTCCACATAATCTCAACATAAAAGCAACCTATCTTAGCTAAGATAGAGTAAGGATAAATGTTATCGTGGAAAACACTATATGATTTTCTTTGGTGGCTATTATTGCATTTTCATCAAGTTGTACTTGGCCGCAAGTAATGAGGGCAGATTTTATGTTCGGTGCAGTTGTTCTTCTTAGTACCGCATGTACCCGTGCGACAACCTCTTCCAGATTATATGACCTCGCAATATAGTCATCAATACCGTGCCTTAGTGAAGCGTTCTTATTCTGTATTTCTCCTGTTACTGTCAACATTATTATAGGTACGACACTCTTTCTACGTATACGTGCTAGTATTTCATAGCCATTGATTCCTGACAGTTGGGCATCAAGTAAGATTAAGTCAGATTGCCAGGAAAAAACATCTCTAGTCCTTTAGGACCATCACCTGCTTTGGCCAAGGCGAAGTAGTCTTTTTCTAGATGCTTTTCTAGGGCTTCCGTCGTATGTATACCAGCTTCAATGATTAGCACTCTCTTTCTTCCATATCCTACCCTTTTCCTGCCATTCAAGTCACAGTCATTGATGGCAGGTAGTAGACATTGATGCTGTATAGCATATGGCTAAGAATTTCTCTTCATATTGCCTGCAACTATAAAAAATTAAATATTCCTATAACAATTATTTTATGTATATAAATGCGTATAAATAGATGATAATGTTTTTATTCATCTTTGCCAGTAAATAGATGCCACTAGCGATCAGTTTGATTTATCATCAATCTTATTCCCATTGATTAGTTCGTCATATATGCAAGCCAGCAAAAACATAAAGAAGAAATTATTAATGTTTATCGCGCTAGGTTTACGTAGAATCTCCTCATTTATTTTATCCGAGTGGTTAAGTAGGACATCTGATCTGTTTTTGCAGAAATCATAGAGTTGTTGGAAATTGAATATTTCAAAGTCATGAAGGCATGATGCAAAAAATGACAGGTTAGAGTCTAGCGTTCTAATTCCTTCGCGATCAAAATCTGCTAATTTTTCCACTCCTGGGACGTTGAGTTCTTTGTTGGATTTATTGTTCAAAAACTCGCCCCTGATTTTATAGATAATTGAGTTTTTGTCTTTAAAGAATAAAGGAAGCGTTATTTTGTTTAGTGCGACGTTTTCAGGTTTTTCTTTGTTTAACGATAGCGTTGATTCATCGATCAGTTCATTTTCAAAATCTTTGAGAAGAACTAGCTGAGAGTCAGCAGTTTCTAATAAACTGGATAAGCTTGATAGTTGTCTTCTAATTTTATACGGTAGCGCGTCACTATTTTTGTACTGAAGGCCATGTTCCATCTCAGCCCAGGAGTGTTGTAATGATGTCCTGATTTGTATTTCCGCTTTTAATCCAGCGAATTCTTTATATTCTGGTAAATTGGTTCTGTTTTTTTTCATCTGAATTACATAATGAAGAGACATATAGCCAAATTTATCAGGAGACTCACTTTTACGTTTGTCTATAGAGTTTTCAATATCAACGTCAAACTCACTTTCAACTATTCTCGCCACGCCATCAACGTCATCGGAGAATAATGTAATTACTCGGACGCCTACGATATCTGTGATTTCGTTTATATCATTGTATTTAGACTGTTTCTTAATGAGCTTATCCGAAAGGCTTTCTAATGTCTTAACTCTTTTGTTTACATTTATAATCTTTATGCCTTTAATTGCGTGTAATAAAATATCCTCAACCTTTGCTGAAAATTTATGGTAAACCGATTCCATTTTCTTATACTCTAGCAATATACTTTCATTTTTACTGTTGTCACTGACATTTAACATACTAACCTCTCTAATCGTTCAAATTCTCGAATTATACTCGTATAAAGGTACATATGCCACTCTACGTCGTAAGTTATACAATCCACAACGGGATTCGTGCATAGGGTACGAAAGAGATATGGACTACAACGCCATCAACAATTATCTGGCCTTCTTCTTGTAATAAATCGGCTCGCAGGCGCTGGAGGCATTGTCCAGAACCTGAGTCGCTACTGTCAGAACTGGCTTTGATGAAAGGAATATATATAGCATGGCGTAAAGGTACGTTCGCTGCCGTGCTCATAGATGTTCCATGATGCATCCGGACGGGCCTGATCCAATCACGATTTTGGTGGGGAGTAATGTCTTAAAAATCAAAACTGTGATAGGTGGCTTTGTGGTTTCGTGCAAGCGGAGGTTTTGTCTTTTTTTTGTTTTTTGTTTTTTGTTTTAAGCCTGCTTTGGGAAGTCCCTGGTGTGGCAATAGAAAAGCATCCCAGTATCTTTTAAAAAGCGAATACGTGTTAGCGCATGTGCCCAGCCAACAGGGATAGCAGCGTGCCCGACAGGCAGGTCGGAAAGTCATGCCCCATACCAGGTAAGAGAACCAGGTTGGAGCCACGAATCGCCGCAGCCGTGGCGAACCCACCATTAGTTGCGACCATCAGATCTTTCTCCCCATGAATAATCAGCGACCTGCAACGAATTCGCCGTATCTCCGCGGTGCGGTCACCGGAATTAATGATGGCGCCAACTTGTCTGGCGGTTCCTACGTTGCTCGCCTCACGGCCACCTCGGTCCCAGGCTTCCAGGGCATAGTCACGCAGCGCTTTCTCGTTCCACTCGAGCGTTGAACCAATAAGCCTCATTATGTCCAGATAATTCCGAACACTTTCCAGCTGATTCCGGGGGGGACGGCGCACGAGATGCAAGATAGTCTTGTATGCTGGCTGGCCTACGCGTAGAGAGCCGGTTGTCGAGAAAATGGAGGTTAGTGTCCTGATGCGCTCAGGATAGCGGGCAGCGAGTGTCTGGGCGATCATTCCCCCCATCGACATGCCCATTACATGCGCCATTTCTAGTTTCAAGCCATTCATGAGACCGATCACGTCTTCGGCCATATCAGCCAGGTTATAACCTGAAGTCCGTTTACGGAACAACTGCTGCAAGATCGTGGGAGGCGCCACGTCAGTAAAGAACGATTTGCCCGAATCGCGGTTGTCTAATGTTATGACGCGAAAACCTCGCTCAACCAGCCCGGCAATCAGCGTTTGTGGCCAATAGGTCAACTGTAGTCCTAAACCGACGATAAGAAGAACCGCCGGAGCGTCTTCTGAGCCGTGGCTACGATAGCAGAGCTTGCGTTGCATCGCTAACTCACAGAAGTGGTCGGTGCTCATGGGTGGCTACCTTGCTGCTGCAGTTCGATGTCGGCATGTAAGGGGGAATGGCTTACTGTCATGAACGAGAGATGCTTATCATCCACTTTTCCACGGCGCAACAACTTGATATCGCGAAAATAATTCATCGACATCACCCAAGGTTCGCGTGGTCCCTGTCGTGGCATGCTGTCCAGTACGCGCTGCACGTAGCCGGCTCCGAAGTCCAACAAGGGGCGAGTCTTGATACCATCCGGTGCTTTAGGCTCGCAAACGTTATAATCTTTGCGTTCCATGAAACCCAGCAAGCGGCAAAAATGGTCGCACAGCAGGCAAACTTTCAAGGTCCAGGATGAATTGGTGTAACCCACCGCAAACGCAAAATTGGGTACGCCGGAGAGCATCATGCCTTTGTAGGCGATGGTTTCACTCAGCACGACCGGTTTGCCGTCCTTGTATAGGGTGATGCCGCCAAACAGTTGTACGTTAAGCCCCGTGGCAGTAATGATAATGTCAGCCTTAAGCATCTTGCCCGATTTGAGCAATACACCGTGTTCGGTGAACCGTTCGACATGATCGGTCACGACGTCGGCTTTCCCTGCGCTGATAGTTTTGAACAAATCGCCTTCGGGAACTGAACAAAGACGTTGATCCCATGGGTTGTAGGGCGGATTAAAATGCACATCGACCGGGTAGTCTTTCGGCAATTCCTTACGGGTCAACCAAAGAAGCAGTTTTCGCGAGAGCTTAGGGAAGCGTTGGCAAAATCCCCAGAAAGCCAAAGTAATCTTGGCATTTTTATAGCGTGTCAGTGAGTAAGCTGTTTGTTCCGGTAGAATCTTGCGTAGAAAAGCTGCAACGGAATCATTCGCAGGCTGATTGATGATGTAGGAGGGAGTGCGCTGTAGCATGGTTACACTGGCAGCTTTGTCCGCCATGGCGGGAATCAAGGTCACCGCCGTTGCACCACTGCCAATGACGACGACTCGCTTGCCGGTGTAATCCAACTGTTCTGGCCAGTGTTGTGGGTGAATGATTTGCCCCTTGAAATGCTCACTGCCTTCAAAACGAGGACTGAACCCCTGATCGTAACGATAGTAACCGCCTGCACTGAACAACCAGCGGCATTCGATCACACGGATCTTAGCCGTATAACCGTCCTCGACTTGTACAGCCCATAAACCTTTGTCCGTTTGCCAGTTCGCGGAGATCACCTGCTGCTTATAATGAATGAAGGGAGCTAGCGCATATTCATCAATGGTTTCGTGCAGATACTCGAGAATGTCCGACGCATCGGCCAGAGATTTGGCTTTCGTCCAGGGTTTAAAGTCAAAACCAAAGGTATACAGATCCGAGTCCGAACGAATACCCGGATAACGGAACAGATCCCAGGTGCCGCCCATTTGTTCACGGGATTCGAGAATCGCAATGACTTTGTGTGGCTGATCGCGTCGCAGATAGGCTGCCGCACCTATGCCAGACACGCCAGCTCCCATGATCAATACGTCAAGTGGCTCAAGAGGAAGATCAGTATAAGAGGGCATGTCGAGCTCCTGATAGAGTGCAGTAGAAAATGATTTTTTGACTTGATCAAGTGAACATGTTAGTGCTGACAATTGGGGGGGGCAAGGTGCAAAATGCACCGCTTCGCTGCCATTTTAGGGGGATTTGCACTACAACCGATATTGGTCTGATTGAAGCACTGCCTTCAACCGAGTGTTGGATGATGGAGAGAAGAACAGATCGGTATCTTGATGGGGAGAGCGTGCAGAGCGTTGCAGTGAAGTATGCTCGTCGAAGGTTTGAATAGAAAGGGGGAGGCGCGAATAGTCATGCGGCAGCGCAGTACGGTTGATTCAAGGAGCGTTCTGGTAGCTGGCTATCAGCAGCTTGACGGCTTGGCAAGCTGTTTCGGTCTCTTTTTCCAGACGTTCAAGGTTGCCATGGGCTGACCAACTCAGCAACAAGCCGTCGAACAGATTGATCAGTAGATTGCTAATGGCGGTTAACGTGGCCGGTTTTAGTTCTGTAGCGGTAATACTCACGATCGCTTGCTTGGTCGCTTCGATAGAGGCGGTGTAAATTTTGTTTGCTACGTCCGGGTTGTTACGAAGATTCCAGAAGAACAATTCGAATTGCGTAGTTGCCAAGTCAGGGTTGGTAGTGAACCACCTGACCAGACTGCGTAGTATCTCTCCAACTGCTTCCGTTGTTGTCGAATTTTCCGGCATGTTCTGCAACGACTTCTGAGGCATGTTAATAAGAGATTCGTATACTGCACAGAACAATTCGTCCTTCGTGTGAAAGACATAGTGCAAGGAGGCTAACGGAGAACCTGCTGCCTCCGCAATACGCCGCGTAGTGGCATTAGCCACGCCATGTTCCGTAATCACCTTGATGGTGGCTTCAATAAAGTCCTGTCTCCGCTCTCTAGCACTTATCCGAGCCATTAAATGTTCTCCTTTTTTGATGTTGTCGCCAGCGAAGCTCTGGCTCCGTGGATAAGGAATACTATCGCAGGGTCAAGCCCCAATCCATAAATCGATGAAACCCCTTTGCTGACAGACATGCTGCGTGCCTTTGTAAACCTGCGAGAAAAAACAGGCAAAAATTATCAGATCACTCAACTTGATCAATTGACCATGTTAGACAATGATGAATTCTCCAGCTGGTCATCGCCGAATGGGGGTGATAGGGCGGGGTCAAAAGGCGTCCTGGGCCGGCCATGTATGCGCTGGGTCTGGTTGCACAGGTTGCTAACTGAATAACCATAAAGGTAGACAGCATATGAATACACGAAAACTCTCGACGCTCAGTAGTGATGCATCGATCGATCAGGTGGTAGAAGTCATCAAGCGCGACGGCGGGGTCATAATTTCCGACTTTGTCTCACCAACAGTGCTGAAGTCTCTTGCCAACGAGCTGGACACTTACCTGAATGCTACACCTTTTGGCGTGGATCCCTACTTCGCGGGTACTCAGACTCGCCGTATCGCCCGCATAATCGGGCGAAGTGATACCGCCGTGGAGGTGGCACTCAATCCGCTGTTCATCGGTGCCGCCAGAAAGATCCTACAAACACCCACCCACGTTTGGGTCGGCAATGACCGTGCAGAGATCGAGCCTGATATTCAACTCAGCATTACTCAGGCTATTCAGATCGCCCCGGGCCAAGGCCGCCAGCCTCTGCATCGTGACGATGCCACGTCGCTCTGGCGCCATCCACAGTATGGCCGTGAAGCAAGGCTGCAAATGATGTTGGCCATTTCAGAATTCACCGAAGAGAATGGGGCAACGCGTGTCATTCCAGGGAGCCATCTATGGGATGACGAGCGTATGCCTACTCAGGAAGAAACTGTCGCTGCAGAAATGAAAGCAGGTTCCGCGCTGTTATGGATGGGCTCTGTGTATCATTGTGGTGGCTCCAATAATTCCACGTCTCCTCGCACTGGACTGACGATGGCCTACGATTTGGCGTTTCTGCGTCTTGAAGAAAATCACTTCCTTTCCATTCCCGTTGAACGCGTTCGTCAACTTCCTGCTGAAATGCAGCGTCTACTGGGCTGGAGTGCCAGTTCGACACTGCAGGGGTGGGTGGAAATCGATGGCCAAATGCGCGATCCCCAGGAACTTCTGACCATGTCGAACTTCTCCGAACCTGGAAAAGGGTTCTGACATAGACAACCCCATGGGGTAACCCATGGGGAGAGCAATGGCTTCCAACTAAAGTAAAGGCCCGGTCACCACGATAGCGGTAGCGTGGCCGTGAGTGCTGGTCGTCGAACCGGACGGGCTGATGGTAAATGACGTTTGCAGTAAAGCAGTTCACGGACGATGTTTTGCAGAGGCTGCGTTATTCAAGAACGACGGGACTGCTGTGTTGTTTTCGGGCTGTGTGTGGCACGCCCCATTCAGAATGAAAACTGTTCTGCTGTGCATGCCGGAGGGGGCTCTGTTGCCATCAGACCACAGCTATATTCGTGTACCTTTTGAGTGATTGGTATCGTCCATGACCATTACGTTGTCTGTTTCACTACGTCCGTCAGAAGCAGTTTGTGAACTCATGCGCAAAGGCGCCGAACTCGCTCAGACACTTCCAACTGAGTGGATCGAGCGTTTGAACCAGTCGCTTGCCGCTTCTCAAGAAGGTATGAGAATACTGGAGGACCCGGTCATGCTGGCAGCGTTCCGGCGCGCCAATCGGGCAGAATTGTTGCACTGGGCAAATGCGAATTTGCAGCGCCCCGGCGAACCCGTGCAACCCTACGTGTCTGCTGACATTCTGGACACGGCCCGAGAGCTGGTTCTTAGGGGCGAAGGGGAGCTGCTGATGAAGATCGCCCGATCGACGCAAAACGCAGCTTGGGAGCTTTGGATGGCGCTTGCGTTTAACCTTACGCAAGATCCCATAGAGCTAAAGGAATTCCTCGAAGTTTCGTTGCGCTCGATTTCGACATTCATCGACAGCAACATGTGTACATTGACTCAAATTCTCCTGGAGGAAAAGAGAGCTCAGATCCATGAGGGTTCTATCGACAAACGCAGCCTGGTCAGCCGGTTGCTTGATGGTGGAAACGTGGATGTTGAGCAATTAGGCAGGCAACTGGGTTACAGTCTTTTTCAGCGGCACCGTGCCTGTCTAATCTGGAGCGAGATCGAGGATATGGATATTCGCCGACTGGAGACAATGGCGTATGCGCTGGCACATCTCATGGGTTCGACAGCTCCCCTCATCGTCTTCGCTGGCCCTGCGACCTTATGGGTTTGGTGCCATACGACAAAAGTATTGGATTTAAACGAACTGCAAGATATTGCTCGGCGTTTCCCAACACTACGAGCGGCCATCGGCTCACCGATCGCAGGAATAGGCGGCTTTCGCCGATCTCATCTGGAAGCCTTGACCACCCAGAGATTATTAGGGCGATTAACTGGTGCGCCGGCCGTAGCTACGATAGACCAGGTGAGGATGGTGTCCCTGATGACCCACGACGCCCGTGCGGCTAGGCAGTTTGTCTTGAGAACGCTCGGACGCCTAGCGACAGATTCTGTGGTACTTCAACGATCGCTGCATGCATTCCTGGCCAACGGTTGTAATGTCACCCAGACCGCTGAAGCACTGCGTACGCATCGCAATACATTGCTGCGCCGCCTGGATCGCGCTCAGCATCTACTGCCTCTCCAGTTTGCCGACCACCGTATTCAAGTTGCAGCAGCCCTTGAACTGTTGATTTGGAATATCCCGCTGAATGACGAGGAAAGCAGATGATGAGATGAGCAGGGCACGTTCTTGCGGCTAACTCAGGGCTGTCTTGAGGCGACGCAGGATGGGAGCAATAAGCGATATGCTGGGGGTTATATAATGAATGCAGTGAACAAAGCATCTTTTGGTGGCGTTGAATCATTGAAGTTTCGCAGCCTGGGGGGCTGGGTGGAGCCGCCTGCCGACCTACAGCCCTCGCTTGAAGGGGATGTGAAGGCTGATGTCATCGTGGTCGGTGCCGGATTTGCCGGGCTATCGACTGCGCTGGAGTTGAGGGCGCTGGGGGCGCAGGTCATCCTGCTGGAGCAGGAGTTCGCCGGCTTCGGCGCCAGTGGCCGCAATGCCGGCTACCTGCTGGGCAGCATGGGAATCGAGTACGACATGTTCGTCAAACGGTTAGGTGTGGCACAGGCGACGCAGTTCGTCAGGTTCTACGACGAGGCAGTGCCCTACGTGGAAGGTCGAATGAAAACGTTAGGTATTGACTGTGATTACAACCCGTCCGGTGTGTTGCGAGCAGGTATTCATCTCAGCCAGGAAAAACGCCTGCGGCAAAACATGGCATTGGGTCAAAAGTTAGGGGCAAAGACCCGCTTCGTGGGCAGTTCCGAAATGCGGGCGCGGGGAATTCCGCCGGCCTTTCTTTTCGCCGCCGAGCAGTGTGGTGGCACGTTGAATCCTGGGAAGTATGTCGGCGGTCTGCGCCGTGCGGCTATCGATGCGGGGGTGAAATTTTACGAGCGCACGCCATTGCTCTCCTTCAGCGAGGGTTCGAGCATTGTCTGCAAGACTGCGCACGGTAGTGCGACCGCCCCGGTGATGGTATTGGCGGCCAATGCTTACCTCCCCCAGCTAGGCGTGCTGCGCAACAAGGTTGCAGCGATTCGGGTGTCGGCGATAGAAACGCAACCGCTCTCGCCGCAACAACTTGCTGCTCTGGGGTGGCAGGGAAGAGAAGGGATCATCACGCCGCACTATACCATGGAGAGTCACCGCCTGACGGCGCACGGCACCATGGTATTGACTGTCAAGAAGTTGGGCTATGCCTATGGTTCAAAGACGCCCAACATCCCTGACCAAGGTGCCTATGTGGCATTGGAACAGGTACTACGCGCACGCTATCCGGCCTTGCACGACCTAGGTATCAAGCATTGTTGGAGTGGTTATGTCAGCGGCGCCTATGACTTCCTGCCGGTACTCGGCGCAATGGGCGAAAAACAAAATATTTTCTATACCGCCGGTTGCTCGGGCCATGGACTCGGCACCCAATCGTTTATCGGCTTGCTTTTGGCCAAGCAAATCAACGGCAGGACGCCAGAGCTGTTGGCTGCGTTGCACCACAAGACGCCATCCATGCTGCCTGAGCCCTTGCAGTGGTGCGCCATACAGTCCGCGTTTGCGGCGGCTAAGTTGATGGATGACTGGATCGATAGGAAAGTACGTAAAGATATTGCCATAAAAGGCTGATTGCATTTGATGTCGTTGCCCTTGGTTCGTGACGGCGGAGCAACGACGTAACTCTAGTGACAGAGGCTGTTATCGTGGAATTAATAGATATATTCGCGTTGTTCTCGTGTGTACTCCTGGTGGTGTGCGGTTTGTATTATGGTGCGGCATTTGTCAGGCGCAAAAACTACCTGCTTGGCGTGGAATTTTTGATAGTTGGTATTTCCTCGACAAACTTTACGACCTTCATCGCTACCGGCTGGCAAACCAACTACGATGTTGCCATTTTTCTTGATGCCTTTTCCCGAGGTGTCGGTGTGCCGATTGTTGGAACGCTTGGCTTGATGGCCGTGACGCATGGCTACAAGCCGTCGCCGGCGAAGGATTTCATCTTGTTCTTGGCCGCTTTCAGTGTCACGGCTATTTACTTCCTGTCGACGGCATTCAAACCGTGGCTGCCCTATTTTTATGTGCTGATGTGGGCGCTGTACACATTGTATCTGCTGTATTTCATTTGGTGTCTGGTGCGTGCCGGCGAATTCCTGCATGCGCTGGCGACTCTGCTGGGGGGGGGCGCAGGGGGGACGATTGCGCTGAAGTATGACTTCTTCCCGATCCTGGGAGATGGCACGAAGATGATCTTTATGACCTGTGCCTTCCTTACTTGGTCTTACATGATGGCGCAGTTATTCTATGCTTATTGCGCACTTCAGCGCTCAATGAAAACCTCTACGCACACTATGGTTCATTCTCGTTGACGCGTACCGGTTTGTTGAATCAATTAGATCTGGAATGAGCCGTGTAAAAGGCCATTGCTTTCTGGCAGGGGCTGTACAGCACTCTGAGTAAATACTTTTTTCAGTCAGTGGCAGAGTGAAAAATGCAAAGTTTATTCGTATACGGCACCCTGGGGCCGGGCAGACCCAACGCGCACATTATGGAAGCCATCGGCGGCAGTTGGGAAGAGGGCAGCGTTGGCGGCTCGCTGCTTAACGAAGGCTGGGGCGCCGAGATGGGCTACCCGGGAATCGTGCTGGATAACAGTGGCAATCGGGTGAACGGGTTTCTGTTCCGTTCAGCTAACCTCGTCAACCACTGGCCGACTCTCGATGCGTTTGAAGGTGAGGGTTATGAACGAGTGGCGGTCAGCGTCACCACCGCCGGCGGCGAAACCGTCGATTCGTTTATCTACATGTTGAAGAAATGATATGAAGCGCCTCGCCGAGTGAGTGTGGGGCGCTTGACCCGCCGGCAATTGAACCTTCGTTTATTTTGCCGCGCTACAATAGGCGAAAATTTCTCCACGGAGCCTATCGTGCGCAAATCCAGATTCCTGCTTGTGACCTTGCTGTGCCTGTGTGCCGCCGCCGTGCTGTACGTGATGGCTTACCGGGCGTTGGGGCATTACCTCAGCGACGGTGAGCAAGCTTACCCGGATATCACTGTTGAAATCCGCTGAGGGCCGTGCGGCGCCGCGCTGATTGCGCCGATTTTTCGAACCTCGGCCGTTCGTCGCCGGGGGGGCAATACCGGCATCTTCAAGAGCGGCGGTTTGAGTCGCGCCTGTTCGTGGTGCGTTGAGAAAAATGTCATATTTCCCATTCGGCGTTACATCTGGCCGAGCAAACTTACGCGGGGATGACAGTTCTATACATTGGGATTGGTACTGTAGCTCTACCCGATGATGTTGTGTGTTATCCATTCCCTGTAGTGTATTACCCCATCCCTGTTAAGTTTATCCCGCCTTGCGCGGGATTTTTTTATCTGCGCATGCCTGGCAGAGGAACGCGATTTTTTTGAATAACACCGTCAGTTTTATTTGGTATTCAGCCGCTGCGCGCTTGATTAGATTGAACGCGAGAGGGGCGCCGTCGGCGCCTTTGTGCAATGAGTGGAGAATTTCTATGGCGAAGACAGTAGTGGTGTTTCATTCCGGCTACGGCCATACCGAGCGTTTGGCGAAAGTCGTGGCGGAAGGCGCCGGGGCGGCACTGATCGCCATCGATCAGAACGGCGATATCAGCGACGAAGCCTGGCAGACGCTGGATGAGGCGGATGCCATCATCTTTGGTTCGCCGACCTATATGGGCGGCCCATCCTGGCAGTTCAAGAAATTCGCCGACGCCAGCTCCAAAGCCTGGTTCGGCCGCAAGTGGCAGGATAAAGTGTTCGGCGGTTTTACCAACAGCGCCAGCCTGAACGGCGACAAGCAGGTGACGCTGATCGCGCTGCAGACGCTGGCTTCGCAACATGGCGGCCTGTGGGTCAGCCTGGGGCTGTTGCCGGCCAACACCAAATCGGCGCAGCGCACCGACGTCAATAACCTGGGCGGTTCGGTGGGGCTGCTGGTGCAGACCCCGGCGGATGCCGGCGTGGATGAGATGTTGTCGGGCGATCTGGCGACCGCCAAGCTCTATGGTCAGCGCGTAGCGGGCTTTGCCGCCAAACTGGCGTAAGACCTATCGTGTAGATGGGACGGCGGTGCGGTTGAACGGATGCCGCGTTCATTTTCTCTGCACAATTGGCGTGTAATCTGCGAAATGTTATTAGCCTGCTTGGGCTAACACTGCATTTCGTACAAATATTCCCGGTTCCTAGGCCGGGTTTTTTGTTGCTAAGGTCTGCTTAAGCTTTCACCGCTATACTGCGCGTCAGCACGGTCATGCAATGCATGGCCGTGTCGTAACTGTCGATTTGCTGTTGTTCAAGCAAGCCCGCTTCATGCGGGCTTTTTTTGGGTTGTTATTGCACAGGCGGCCCAGTTGCAGGAAAATAATCGCACAGTGATTCAAACATCATTTAATGACCAATAACCACAAGTTTATTAATGTAATTAACGCTCTCGGCGGCCTATTACGCTATGCGCTATGCTGACAGCAGAGCGGGCATTATTTGCTGACGCTGTGCGGGGAGTTACGCCGCGGCCGCATCAGGCTAAGAAAATTCTGTTAATTAAATGTTAATGTTTTTTATTATTGATTTGTCTGGCTTTTTTGGTTGAAATTCGGATTGACTATCCCTCACTGGCCGGGCGAGAGAGTATGCATATTATTATTCTGGTTATTAGCAAAATATGGGCGAGGCGATGAGCGCCAGAATAAACGCCAGGCATGGCCTGCCGCTAACGGTGCAGCTGATCAATCTTTTCATGCTGGCCTTTTTACTCTCCCTGGTGGGTATTCTTAGCCGGCCGATAGGTTCACTTTCTTTATTTTGGCCGGTCAACGCGATTCTGCTCGGGCTGCTGCTGCGTAAACCCGTTTACGCTACGCCGCTCGGCTGGCTCACCACTTATCTGGGCATGGTCGCCGCCGATCTCAGTACCGGCGAGGGCTGGTCCCTGGCGCTGTGGCTGAACGCCTGCAACATGTCGCTGATCGCCGTCGGTTACGGCATCATGCTGATGCTGCCGCAATCTCAACGGCGCATGGGCAAACCCCAGGCGATACTCTATATGTTCAGCGCCAGTCTGGCCGGATCGGCGGTGGCGTCGACGCTGTCGGTGCTGCGTAACGACAGCCTGTACAACAATACGGTGGTGATCGCCTGGTTGGCCTGGTTCAGTGAGCAGTTCTCGACGACCTTGCTGTTGTTGCCGGTGCTGATGGCGGCGCCGCGGTTGAAACAGCTGTTTCGCATGCAGGTGCGTTGGCGCCTGAAAGGCTGCCTGCCGCTATTGGCGCTACTGCTGTCGCTGGCGTTCAGCGTCTATATCGGCGGGCCGGGCGCCATCGCTTTCCCGATCCCGGCGCTGCTGTGGTGCGCAGTGCGCTACCAGTTGTTCCCCGTGACGCTGTTGACGTTGTTGACCGGCATGACCGAGATCAGCAACATTTCAGCCAACCTGGTGCTGTATGAAACGCCGAACAATCACAACGCCTTCCTCGACACCCTGATGTCTGCCCGCTTGGGCATCGCCATGCTGGTGATGGGGCCGCTGATCCTCGCCAGCTCTATCGCCGCCAATCGCAAGCTGATGCGGCGTCTGGAGCACAGCGCCAACCACGATTTCCTGACCGGGGTGCTGGCGCGCAGCGCGATGACGCGCAAAGCGGGCGAGCTGCTGGAGCACAAGCACCGCTCGAAAGAGGCGGTGTCGCTACTGCTGATCGACATCGATCATTTCAAGCAGATCAACGATACGCACGGCCACAGCGCCGGCGATCAGGTGTTGGCGTCGTTCGCGCACATCGTGCGGCGCGAGCTGCGGCACGATCAGCTGTTCGGCCGCCTGGGCGGGGAAGAGTTCGCCATCATGCTGCCGCGCGCGCTGGCGGCGCAGGGCGTGGCGCTGGGGGAGCATCTGCGCCGGTTGGTGGAGCAGACGGAACTGCAGGCGGAAGGCAAACAGACGCTGAAAATCACCATCAGCGTCGGCGTCGCCAGCCTGGCGATGAACGAAGTGAAATCGCTGGAGCAGCTGATGAATATGGCGGATATCGCGCTGTATCGCGCCAAATCGCAGGGGCGTAATCGGGTGGAGTCGTTCAACGTGGTGAACGGCAACAGCGTCGAGCATATTCTGTTCCGCTAACCGTTTTCAGCCTTGCCTGGGCTCGAAGTGGGTTTCGCAATTAGGGCAAATCAGTATCACGTCTTGCAGCATTGCCGCGCATTTTTGTCGGGTAACATAGCCGCATTTAGGGCAGACGATTTGGGTGGAACGGTTGATAAAACCTTTGACGCTGCTGGAATCGGACATATCAATAGCCTGTGTCAGGTGAAAACTCACGCTAACACAGGCGACGACAAATTTCGTTGGTTATTTTCTGTACACAGAGGCTACAAGCTTTTCAGCGCCTTGATGGTCTCATCCATGTCGATCTCGTGCTCGGAGAAGGTATGGGTGGTGTTCTGGAAGGTGGTGATGGTCAGCATGCGCAGCGTTTGCATGGCCTGCGCCTGGTCTTCGGACTGCGGGCGAATGCGGTTCATCAGCAGGCCGACTGACAGCACGGTGTTCTCTTTATCCACGTCGGCTTTGACCGGCACTTCCTTGGTGAAGGTATTGAAAGACTTGATGCTGGCGATCTTGATTCTTTCATTGGCGATGATGATGTATTTGCTGGGCGCCAACACTTTGACCGCATAAGCCGACGGGCCTTTGGTGTTGTTGGTCGGTTCGAAGGTCACCGCCGCGTTTTTCTTAATCAGCTCCGGATTTTGCACTTTAATCACGTGAAAATAACGATTTTCTCCGTTCTCGTCGGTAATAAAGCCGAAGCCTTTGTCTTCAAAAAAAGTCGTTATCTTGCCGTTCATCGTTATTCTCACAAAAGGGATCAATACAGCGCTTATGATAGCGCGGAATGCCTTGCAGCGACAGATTGCGCGGGCGGCATTTAGTCATGCGATAACGGCATTTAGCGGCTTTTCCTTCACATGCTATGTTCATGCTGACTTCATTCAATGCGAAAAAGGAATATCGATGGGTATCAAACGTCTCAATCACGCCGTGCTGTATGTCAGCGACGTGCGGCAGAGCGCCGACTTTTATCATCAGGTATTGGGCTTCAAGCTGAAGCCGTCCGACAGCCCCGACCGGGCGGTATTTACCCAGGCCGCCGATTCGGACAACGATCACGATTTGGCGCTGTTCAGCAAGAATCTGGGCCAGCAGCGCGCCGGGGTGTTTCGCGCCAACAACGAGCCGCCGGCAGAGCATGAGCCGCCGGCCGGGCTGTACCATCTGGCCTGGGAAGTGGACAGCCTGGAAGAGCTGGAGCGCATTCGTCACCAGCTGGCCGAACGCGGCATTCTCGGGCTGGAAGAGGATCACGGCGTACACAAAAGCATTTATGGCCACGATCCGGACGGGCTGCTGTTTGAGGTGACCTGGTTTATTCCGCCGGCGCTGCTGACCGAAGAGGATAAAAACCAGCAGGGAATTCGCCCGCTGGATTTCGCCGCCGAGAAGCGGCGTTTCGCCGGTCTTTAACCTGCTCCTGCGCGGGGCGCCGCGGCGCCCCGACGATCACAGCACTTTGTTGAGGAAGTTAACGGTGCGCGGGTGCTGCGGCTGAGCCAGCACCTGCCTGGCGTCGCCCTGTTCGACGATCTGCCCGTCGACCATAAACACCACCCGATCCGCCGCTTCGCGCGCAAAGCCGATTTCATGCGTGACGACCACCAGCGTGACGCCCAGATCCGCCAATCCCTTAATCACGTCCAGCACTTCGCCAACCAGCTCGGGATCGAGCGCGGAGGTCGGCTCATCGAACAGGATCACCTTCGGGTTCAGCGCCAGCGCGCGCGCGATGGCGATGCGCTGCTGTTGGCCGCCGGAGAGGTGGCGCGGATAGGCATCCGCCTTGTGGCGCAGCCCGACGGTATCCAGCAGCTCATAGGCCACCGCTTTCGCCCGTTCGCGGGAGTGAATTTTGTGCACCACCGGCGCTTCGATGATGTTTTCCAGCACCGTCAGGTGCGGGAACAGGTTGAAGTTTTGGAACACGTAGCCGACGTTGATGCGCTGCCGGAGAATGGCCTTTTCCTTCAGCTCGTACAGCCGGTTGCCCTTGCGGCGGTAACCGACGTAGTCGCCGTCGATGCGGATAAAGCCCTCGTCCACGCGCTCCAGATGGTTGATCGCCCGCAGCAGCGTCGATTTACCCGAGCCGGAAGGCCCGAGGATCACGGTCACGGTGCCCGGCTGCAGCGTCAGGCTGACGTCGTCCAGCGCCTTGTGTTTGCCGAAGAACTTGCTGACGTTGCTGATTTCGATCAGGCCGCGCGCCGGCACCGGGGTGAGGTTGCGTGCCGGCTGTTCGGGCAAGGCGTAATAATCAATGGCTTCAGACATGCGGGTCTCCTAACGTTTTAGCCAGCCGGCCAGTTTCTGCCAGGGCGTCGGCGGCAGTTCGCGCACCGCGCCCCGGGCGAAATAGCGTTCTATGTAGTATTGGATCACCGACAGGGCGGTGGTGATGAACAGATACCAGACGGTGGCCACCATCAGCAGCGGTATCACCTGCTGGGTGCGGTTATAGATCACCTGGATGGTGTAAAACAGCTCCGGCAGTGCCAGCACATACACGATCGAGGTGCCTTTCGCCAGGCTGATGATCTCGTTGAATCCGGTCGGAATAATGGATCGCAGCGCCTGCGGCAGAATGATGCGGAAGGTGCGGCGATAGCCCGGCAGGCCCAGCGCCGCCGCCGCCTCGTGCTGGCCGTAATCCACGCCCAGGATGCCGCCGCGGATGATCTCGGCGGTATAGGCGGACTGCACCAGCGTCAGGCCCAGCACCGCCACGGCGAACTGGCCAAGGATATCGATGGTCGGGTAGCTGGCGAACACCACCGAGGTAAAGGGAATGCCCAGCGAGATGGCGTCGTACAGATAGGAAAAGTTATACAGGATGATCAGCACCAGGATCAGCGGCAGCGAACGAAACAGCCAGATATACCCCCAGGCCAGCGACGCCAACAGGTAAGAGCGCGACAGCCGCGCCAGCGCCAGCAGGGTGCCGAACAGGATGCTGAACAGCGTGCCGAGCAGCGTCAGCAGCAGGGTCTGCCCCAGTCCCGCCAGCACCGCCGGGGCGAAGAACCACTCGGCGAACACGCCCCACTCCCAGCGCGCGTTGCCCGCCACCGATTGCACGATGGCGGCCAGAATAAACAGCGAGAACAGGGCGCCGATCAGCCGCAGCGGATAGCGGGCGGGCACCACTTTCAAGACTTCTTGTTTGGACATGTCATGTCTCCTGACTACAGATAAAGGGGGTTTAGGCGATTTTCCTTTCCGACGCGCAACAACACGCGTCCTCTGCAATCAGGCTTTTGCGGAACGGCAGGCGGCCATCGTAGGGCGGGTGGCTGTAAACCTCGCTGTCAACGGTGGGATCGAACTGCGGCTGATAACCGTTGCTCAGGTACAGGCCCACCGCTTCGGGCTGGCGAAAGCCGGTGGTCAGGTAGAGCCGGCGATACCCCTGCGCCAGCGCCAGCGTTTCCAACTGCTGCAACACCCGCTGCGCCAGGCCCTGGCGGCGCAGATCGCCCCGGGTCCAGATGCGCTTCAGCTCGGCGGTTTGCGCGTCATAGTGCTTGAAGGCGCCCATGGCGATCGGCGCACCGGCGCGCAGCAGCACGATGAAGGCCCCTTGCGGCGGTGCATACAGGTCCAGCGGTTCCGGTTCCTGGTCACCAAAATAGTCACCGTAACGCTGGCGATATTCACCGAACAGCCCCTCGATCACCGGGGCGATCAGCGGGTCGGTCGGCAACGTCTGAATGAAGGTGTCTTGCGTCATTGCGCGCTCCTAATCGCCCAGGCCGGGCGGGTTGATTTCCGACTGCGCAAGGCGTTCGACGCTCTCGCCCCAGCGATTGAGCACCTGATCGTACTGTCCGCCGCGGATCGCGCCGTTCAGCGCTTCATTCACCGCCTGCACCAGCCCGTTGCCTTTACGGGTGGTGACGGCGATGTGCGCCGCCTTGGGCCAACCGCCTTCCACCGTGCCCGCCAGCCGGGTGCGGCCGTTCAACGCCGCTTTATAGGCGCCCAGCACGTTCGGCCCGAAATAGGCGTCGGCCCGGCCGGACTGGATCGCCAGCGTGGCGGCCGCATCGTCGGTCACGTAGATCGGCTGGAAGGGTTTGAGCCCCTGCTGCCGGTTCTGTTTGTCCCACGCCAGCAAGATGGCTTCCTGATTGGTGCCGGAGCCGACGATGATCTTTAATCCGGCGATATCGGCAGGCTGTTTGATCGTTGCGATCTTGCCGCCGGTTTTGACGTAAAAGCCGAGCGAGTCGATGCGGTAGGTGGCGAAGTCGAAGCGGGTTTTGCGCTCTTTGGTCACGGTGACGTTGGTGATGGCCGCGTCATACTTGCCGGAAACCACCCCCAGCGGCCAGTCTTCCCACGACGTTTGCACTACGTTCAGCTCCAGGCCCAGGCTGTCGGCCACCAGCTGCGCGATATCCACTTCGCTGCCGATAAGCCGCCGGTTGTCGGCAGCGAACATCGCCAGCGGCGGCGTGTTGAGCGCGGCGATTGCAACGGTGAATTGGCCCGGCTTCACGAAGTGGAAATCGGCCGGCAGTTTGGCGATCGCCTGCGGGTTTTTCGGCGCGTGGATCGGGGTTTCATTGGCCTGTAAATCGATGCCGGTGCCCGCCTGCGCGGCGCCGGTCAGGCTCAGCAAGGCCGCCACGAGAGCGGCGGTAACGGTTTTCTGCATAGCGGGTATCCCTGAAAACGATCTTATTATTGGGTGAATCTGTTTAACGGACGCTTCAGGCCCAGGTGCTCGCGCAGCGTATCGCCGTGGTACGCCCGGCGGAACAGGCCACGTTGTTGCAGGATGGGCACCACCCGATCGACGAAGTGCCCGAAGGCGTTGGGCGTACCGCCGCTGATGATGAAGCCGTCGGCGGCTTCGCCGTCGAACCAGCGTTGCAGGCCGTCCGCCACCGCTTCCGGCGTGCCGCTGAACACCGGGCGCGGCGAGGCGGCTTCCAGCGCCACCTGGCGCAGCGTGAGGTTCCGCTCGCGGGCGTTGCGCTTGATGGCGTCGGTGGTGCTGCGGAAGCTGTTTTGCCCCAGATCGCCGATGTTCGGGAAGGGGGCGTCCAACGGATGGCGGGAAAAGTCGTAATGTTCGAAGTAGCGGCCAAGGTAGTTGAGGGCGTTCTCGATGCTGACCAGACGGGCGGTCTCCTGGTACTGACGCTCGACGTCCGCATCGTCGTCGCCGACGATCACGCTGACGCCCTGGAAGATGCGCAAGTCGTCCGGTTCGCGCCCCTGTTCCACCAACTGCCGCTTCACGTCCTGGTAGAAATCCTGCGCCTGCTCCAGCGTGTCGTGATGGGTGAAGATCGCATCGGCGTGCTTGGCCGCCAGCCGTTTGCCGTCTTCAGAGGCGCCGGCCTGGAACAGGATCGGGCGGCCCTGCGGCGTGCGGCCGATGTTCAACGGCCCCTGCACCGAGAAGAACTCCCCCTGGTGATTGAGGGTGTGCAGTTTCCCGGCGCGGAAAAATTCGCCGCTGGCCTTATTGCGCACGAAGGCATCGTCTTCCCAGGAGTCCCACAGCCCTTTGGCGACGTCGAGAAACTCGCCGGCAATGCGGTAACGCAGGCTGTGCTCCGGGTGTTCTTTGCGCGAGAAGTTTTTTGCCGACCCCTCCAGCGGCGATGTCACCACGTTCCAGCCCGCGCGCCCGCCGCTCAGGTGATCGAGACTGGCGAACTGGCGGGCGACGGTGAACGGATCGCTGTAGGAGGTGGAGAGCGTGCCCACCAGGCCTATTTTGTCGGTGGCGGCGGACAGCGCGGCCAGCAGGGTGAGCGGTTCGAAACGATTAAGAAAATGCGGAATGGACTTTTCGTTGATATATAAGCCATCGGCGACGAAGACGAAATCGAATTTCCCTTGTTCGGCTTTTTTCGCCGAGGCGATATTAAATTCGAGGTTAATGCTGGCGTCGGCGGTGGCGTCCGGGTGGCGCCAGGCGGACATATTTCCCGATGCGCCATGCAGAATGGCGCCCAGCCGTAATTGCCGTTGATTATTCGCGTTGTCGCTCATCGTGATTATCCTGTCATGCGCCGCAAAGGCGCGCGGTGTCTGATGCGTCCACTATTGATGAGCGGCAACGGGATGTAAAACAACAAAACAGCATATTCAAATGTTGAAAACTGCAAATATCACGGCGAGCGAAAATAATAATCCCCGCCGCGGCATCAGCGGCGTCGGGGAAATACTATTTCACGTTATTCAGGCGTTGCTGAGGGCTTTTTTCGCTGCGGTGGTTAATTGTTGCAGCGTGCGCTCCGCCAGCAGCGAAAAATAGTGGGCGGCAGGGAAGAGGGCGCGCTCATCGGGATTGAAACGCGGATGGTGCAGGCCGAATTCGCTGGCGGAGCCGATGCTGACGAACGCGCCCGGCACGTGATGCAGATACAGTGCGAAATCCTCGCCGCCCATCTGCAGCTCCGCCTCTTCGACCCGGTAGCCGGCTTCTGCGGCGACGGTTTTGCTGAACGCCGCCCAATGGGCGTCGTTGATCACCGCCGGCGGTCCCGGCTGCCAGTGCAGTTCGGCCTGCGCGCCGAGCGCGGCGGCGACGCCGTCGATCACCTGGCGAATTTTATCCGGCACCTGGCGGCGCACCGCGTCGCTGTGGGTGCGCACCGTGCCTTCCAGCTCCACGGTTTGCGGCAGCACGTTCCAGGTATTGCCGCCTTCGATGCGCGTCACGCTCACCACCAGCGATTCCAGCGAGCTGAAGCTGCGGCTGGGCAGTGTCTGCAGCGCGCCGACGATCTGGCTGGCGGTGACGATGGTATCGACGCCCTGTTCCGGTTTGGCGGCGTGGGCGCCTTTGCCGGTGATGCGGATCTGGAAGCGATCGACGTTGGCGTAGAACGGCCCGGCGCGGGTGGCGAAGGTGCCGGTGGGCAGCTCCGGCGCGTTATGCAGACCAAATACCGCCGCGACGTTATCCAGCGCGCCGGCGTCGATCAGGTGCCGGGCGCCGTTGAAGGTCTCTTCCGCCGGCTGGAAGAAGATGCGCACCGTGCCGGGCAGCTCGGCCTCACGCGCTTTGAGCAGGTGCGCGGCGCCGAGCATCACCGAGGTGTGAAAGTCGTGGCCGCAGGCGTGCATCACGCCGCTGTTTTGCGAGCTGAAGGGCACGTCGGCGATTTCGTCGATTGGCAGGGCGTCGATGTCGCCGCGCAGGGCGATGATCGGCCCCTTGCCGCTGCCGATCTCCGCCACGACGCCGGTTTTCAGCGCCAACGGCAGAATACGAATGCCCGCCTCTTGCAGCCAGCGGGTCAGGCGGGCGGTGGTGGCGAATTCGTGATTGGAAAGCTCCGGGTTTTGGTGCAGTTCACGCCGATAGGCGATGATCTTGTCTGCCAACTGGCTGGTCATAGGCTTGGCTCACAGTGGGAAATAAACCCTAACCCTAGTGCAGGGGCCGCCGAAGCAAAAAGACCATCTGGTTATATTTCATAGCGATTGTGTCTGCTCGACGCGTCAACGATGGGGGAAAGGGCAGGTTTAGGCGTTCGCGCGTTGTTCGCCGGCGCAGGGAGAGGATTGGCCTGGAACGGTAACGTATCGCAACCGGTGCAATGCATTTACACCGGGCAACACGGATTTTTTCACTCTTTATCGGATTTCTGTGATCGCGGTGGTGGACAAAATCCTGCCTGCTTGCTGTACTGTAATCGACACAGGTTTTGTGTCTTTCATTCACGTTAAAGGTAAGTTTGATGTCTAAGATTAAAGGTAGCGTTAAGTGGTTTAATGAATCCAAGGGCTTCGGTTTCATTACTCCGGAAGATGGTAGCAAGGACGTTTTCGTTCACTTCTCTGCCATCGTTAGCAACGGTTTCAAAACGCTTGCTGAAGGCCAGCGTGTAGAATTTGAAATCACGAACGGTGCCAAAGGCCCATCTGCCGCTAACGTTACTGCTATCTAAGCTGCGTAGCTGAATTTCTTAAAACCCGCTCATTGAGCGGGTTTTTTATTGGGCGCGTTATGCTTCGCTGCGGCGGGCCAACAGGCTGAACAGCAGGATGGCGACGGCGTAACAGCCGACGATGGTCAGCGCCATCGACAGGCCTGAGGTGCCGCCCAGCCCGGTGAGCGGCACGGCGCAGGCGCCGAGCGCGAACATGCACACGCCGATCAAGGCCGACGCGCTGCCGGCTTTGTCCCCCTGACTTTGCATCGCCAGCGACGAGGCGGTCGGGCCGACGATGCCGATCACCGCCACCGAGAAGAACAGCGGCACCAGCAACACGACCAGCGGCGCATGCAGCGCGGCGGCCAACAGCAGCAACAGCGATGCGACGGCCGCCAGCGTTAACCCGCCCCTTAACACCCGGCGTTCCCCCCAACGTGAACTGAGGCGGCTGGCCAGCTGCGCCGCAATGATCAGCCCGACGCCGTTAATGGCGAAGCACAGGCTGAACATCTGCGGGCTGAGGCCGTAGATCTGCTGCAAGACGAAAGGCGAAGCGCCGATATAGGCGAACATGCCGGCCATTACGAAGCCCTGCGTCAGGCACAGCCCCATAAAATAGCGCTGGGTCAGCAACCCGCCGAGCGACATCAGCATCGCCAGAATGCCGCCCTGGCTGCGGCGCTCGACCGGCAGGGATTCGCGCAGCTTCAGCGCCGACAGGCTGAACAGCAGCACGGCGATGGCCGCCAGCACGCCGAAGATGCCGCGCCAGTTCATCACCTGCAGCATCACGCCGCCCAGCACCGGCGCGACGATCGGCGCCAGGCCGTTGACCAGCATCAGCAAGGCGAAGAAACGGGTCAGCTCATGGCCGGCGTACAGATCGCGGGCAATGGCGCGGGAAATCACCGCGCCGCCGGCGCCGGCGATGCCCTGCAGCAGGCGAGCGATCAGCAACTGGTCGATGGTGGGCGCCAGCGCGCACCACAGCGAAGCGCCCAGCAGCAGGATCAGCGACAGCAGCAGCGGGCGCATGCGGCCCAGCTTGTCGCTGTAAGGGCCGAAAATCAGCTGGCCGACGCCCAGACCGAGCAGCCCGGCGGTCAGGCTGAGCTGAGCGGCGGCGGTGGAGGTATTCAGCTCGCCCGCCATTTCCGGCAGGGCGGGCAGATAGAGATCGGTGCACAGCGGCCCCAGCGCGGCCAACAGGCCAAGCACGACGGCGTACACCAGACGTTGTCTGGCTAAGTGTTTGGTCATGGGAGATTAAGATTTCCTGAACAGGTGAGAAATGGCCTGCTGATACAGATCGCGCAGCAGGGACGCATCGGCTTTTTGCGTGGTAAGGATACGGTAACCGGTGCCTTCGCTCATGACGGCGATAAACTCCACCCGGGCGGCGATCTCTTCCGCGCTGAAATGGGGGTACAGCCGCTGCAGATTGTGGCACACGTGGCGAAACAGCCGCGCTTCCGCATCGCTGAGCATTTTGGCCACCACCGGGTTGCGCGTGGCCTCGGCGGTCACTTCCAGCATCAGCATGTGATCGGTTTCGCTCTCGCCCGGTTGCTGAAACAGCGTGCGCGCCGCCAGCGTACCGGCGATCAGGTTGATGTGATCGCCAAGGTTTTCCAGGCGCTGCATCTTGCTGGTGATGATGCGGTTGACGATCTCTTCGATGATCGCGTCTTTATTGGCGAAATAGCGATAGATTTGCCCGACGCTGAGCTGCGAGCCCTGGGCGATCTCCGCCATGCTGGCGGCATGGAAGCCGTGGCGGCGGAAGCTGGTTTTCGCCGCTTCGACGATCTGATCGCGGCGCGCCTGCACCTTGGCCTGTTTACTGTCGTTGGGGGGGAGCATCTGCCCGATCCTTTGCTACGCGTGAGCCGGGTTCACATTTTTGGGTGTGAACGTTCATTCTCAATTGTAGTGTAACCGACCGGAAAGACGCAAGATGAACGCGTGCTGCGATAAAAGGCGTTTAAGCGAACAGGTAGGATTTGATAAAGGCGGCGACGATCAGCACGCACAGCGCAACGGCGATCGCTTCGGCGGCGGTTTTCGGCAGGCTAAACATAGCGATTTCTCATCCAGTCAGGGGTACTGGATGAGATTATGCGCATGCAAGATTAAGGAAACATTAAGGGCTTAGCGCCCGTTGACCCACATCACCAGCATGAAGGCCAGCAGCGTCATCGCCAGCGAGCCGGCCAGGTTGAGCAGCATGTTGGCCAGCGCCCAGCCGAAGCGGCCGTCCTGCATCAGATACACCACCTCCAGCGAAAAGGTGGAGAAGGTGGTCAGGCCGCCGCAGAATCCGGTGGTGATCAGTAATTTCCAGGTGGGATCCAGATGCGTCATGCGGGTGAAAATCGCCATCGCCAGGCCGATGATAAAACCACCGATCAGATTGACCATCAGCGTACCGAGCGGAATGTGGGCGTTCAGCGGATTCATTTTCATACTTACCGCCCAGCGCAAAACGCTGCCGACGCCGCCGCCGATAAATACGGCCAGTAAAGAGCTCAACATGGGGCAACTACCTTTCAATCAGAGAAATTCACGAGGCTCGGAAAGGGACAGGCGTAACGCTACGCGCCTCTCTCCGAGAGGTTACGTAGACATCATCAGCCTGTGAAGGCGGTTAGGGAGGAATGTCATCTCCAGCGTGCCGCACGGCCTTTTTCGCCGCACCCGGTGGATGTTACACCTAATGCCGCCTATTTTGTAGTATCGGCACTCTGCGAGGTAAAACGGATGGAAATCAGAACGGCGCGTCTGAGCGACCGGCACGCTATCGCTGAATTAATGGCGGCGCTGGATTATCCCGGCACCGAGGCGTTTCTGACGCAGCGGATGCAGCAACTTCTGGCGCACCCGGACGAGGCGTTGCTGGTGGCGGAGCAGGGCGAACAAGTGCTGGGCGTGTTGTCGCTGCATTTTCTGCCGCAGTTGGCGTTGGCCGGCGACATTGGCCGCATCAGCTATTTTTGCGTCGACGATCGGGCGCGCGGCGCGGGCGTAGGGCGGCGGTTGCTGGCGGCAGGCGAGGCGCTGGCGCACCGTCGCGGCTGCGATCGGCTGGAAGTCCATTGCCACAGCCGCCGCGAGCGGGCGCATGCGTTTTACCGGCGTGAAGGCTTTGTCGAAGCGCCGAAGTATTTTGCCAAGTTATTAAGTCAGTAAGTTACTCCCCTGGCGGCGCCGCCGTTTCCAGCCGATTGCGGCCATTCTGCTTCGCCCGATAGAGCGCGCCGTCGGCCGCTTTCAGCCAGTCCAGATAGCCGCCCAGCGCGGGGTGGAAGTTAGCGATGCCGGCGCTGATCTGCAGCCGCAGCTGCGGCGCCTCCTTGAAGCTGACCGCGTCCAGCCGCTGCTGGATACGGCGCAGAACGATTTCCGCCTGTTCAGCGCTGGTGTTCGGCAGCACTGCGCCAAACTCGTCGCCGCCGTAGCGCCCGACGATATCCACGTTGCGCATGCCGATCAGCAGCTCTTCCGCCAACGCCGCCAGGGCTTCATCTCCCAGCGGATGGCCGAAGGTGTCGTTGATGGTTTTGAAGCGATCGATATCCATCAGGATCAGCGTGGCGTTGTCCTGGTAGCGGCGGCAGCTGTCGAACTGGCGATGCAGCAGGTGCTCCCAGTGGCGGCGGTTATACAGGCCGGTCAGCCCATCGCGGGTGCTGATGCGCTGCAGCTCCTGTTTCTTTTCCGCCAACCGTTTGGCGGTGCGGTAGGTCACCAGCCCAAGCAGTGTCGGATAAAGGTAGATCATCGGCAGGCACAGATAGATTTGCAGCGCCGTGCTGTGCGGGTGAAATGGGAAGCCGAGCAGCGCGGCGGTGAGCATCGCCGTAGCCAGTTGAATGGCCAATCCTTTGACAAACAGCGTTTTGCCGGCTGAAGCGATGTTATTCATGCTCATCATCGACAGGATGACGATGGCGGGCAGCGCGTTGAACGCCATCATCGCCGCCCAGAAGCCGCCGAAGGCGGAGTCGATCAAGAGGTTGCGGATCTCGGCTTTGAACGGATCTTTGGCGCGGCAGGCCAGGCGATAGGCGAGATGCGGCCAGAGAAAGCCGTGAAAGGCCAGCAATAGCCAGACCGCCGTGGGCGGAGCCAAGGGGTAGAGTGCGGCGCAAACGCAGATAAAGCCGAGCCCCAGACCGGCGACGCGGGGCAGATAGGTGCGTTTGGCGAAGCTGAGGCCGGATTTTCGGGCATCGAAAATGGGTGGAGCAATATACATCCGGCATCTCCCTGATAGGCATCACGGCAGAGTAGCATGCGGGTGATAAACTAAGAATAGTCTGGGATTCACGCTGCGGGGGGGCGTGGTATTCCTGCGACCGATCTCACTCTGTTACATGTTGCTGTTGTGCGAGCCGAAGGAAAGTCGCTAAATATTCGCAGGCAAGGTCAGTTTTTCTCGCTGTTCACGCAGCGCTCTATGATAAGAAGGTGAGTATGGAAGGTATCAGCATTACCAAACTTCTGGTGATTGCGGTGTTGGTGATTTTACTGTTCGGCACCAGCAAATTGCGCACGCTCGGCGCCGATCTTGGCGCGGCGCTGAAAGGCTTTAAAAAAGCCGTAGGCGACGACAGTACGCCGCCGGCCGCCGGCAACAATGCCGCCGAAAGCCAGTCCGCGCAGCAGAGCGTCGAGAAGAAAGACGTTTAATCCCGTCTGATGGCGCGCAATAAAAAACGGATGCCTTGCGGACATCCGTTTTTTGGCGTTTCCGCCGTCTATAGCGTAACAAACTATTACGCGTTATTTCACTTCCATCCCTTTGGCCTGCAGATCGGCGTGGTAAGACGAACGCACGAACGGACCGCAAGCAGCGTGGGTGAAGCCCATCGCCATCGCTTCTTCTTTCATCTCGTCAAACTCGGCAGGGCTGACGTAGCGCTGCACCGGCAGGTGGTGACGGCTCGGCTGCAGGTACTGGCCCAGCGTCAGCATGGTCACGCCGTGGCGACGCAGATCGCGCATCACTTCAATGATTTCCGCGTTGGTTTCACCCAGGCCGACCATCAGGCCGGATTTGGTCGGGATATCCGGGTGCGCTTCTTTAAAGCGCTCCAGCAGCTTCAACGACCACTCGTAGTTGGCGCCCGGGCGCACCTGGCGGTAGACGCGCGGCACGTTTTCCAGGTTGTGGTTGAACACGTCCGGCGGTGTGGCGGTGAGGATCTCCAGCGCGCGATCCATACGGCCGCGGAAGTCCGGCACCAGCGTTTCAATTTTGATGTTCGGGTTCTTGGCGCGGATGGCCGAGATGCAGTCGGCAAAGTGCTGAGCGCCGCCGTCGCGCAGATCGTCGCGGTCAACCGAGGTGATCACTACATAACGCAGCGCCATGTCGGCGATGGTTTGCGCCAGCTTTTCCGGCTCGTTGGCGTCCGGCGCGATCGGGCGGCCGTGGGCCACGTCGCAGAACGGGCAGCGGCGGGTGCAGATGGCGCCGAGGATCATAAAGGTGGCGGTACCGTGGTTGAAACACTCGGACAGGTTAGGGCACGAGGCTTCCTCACAGACGGAGTGCAGGCCGTTCTTGCGCATCGCGGCTTTGATGCCCTGAATGCGCGTTGAGTCGGCAGGCAGTTTGATCTTCATCCACTCGGGTTTACGCAACAGCTCCTGCCGTTCGGTGACCACCGTTTTGACCGGGATCAGCGCCATTTTGTCAGCATCGCGGTATTTGACGCCGCGTTCCATCTGAATTGGTTTACTCATAATCGTGCAGGTTCCAGTTACGAAGCTCGACCGTCTGGTAGCCGAGTAAATGAACAAATTCCTGTACCAGGATTGGGTGTATGTCTTCAATGCCAACGCCGGGCGCCAGCGCGCTGACCTGCGTCATCTGCATACCGGCGTAACCGCAAGGGTTGATGCGTTGGAAGGGGCTGAGATCCATCGCCACATTCAGGGCCAGGCCGTGGAATGAGCTGCCTTTGCGGATCCGCAAACCCAACGAACAGATTTTCTGCTCCCCCACGTACACGCCGGGCGCATCCGGACGGGCGCGCGATGTGAGGCGGAAGTGGGCGAGGGTGTTGATAACCGTATCTTCTATCGCCGTGACCAATTGACGTACGCCGACCTTGTTGCGTTTCAGATCGACCATCACGTACATCACCTGCTGACCCGGCCCGTGGTAGGTCACCTGGCCGCCGCGATCGCTCTGGACAACCGGGATGTCGCCGGGCATCAGCACGTGTTCGGCTTTGCCGGCCTGACCCTGGGTGAACACCGGGTGATGCTGCACCAGCCACAGCTCGTCCGGCGTAGTCTCGGTACGACTGTCGGTGAAGTTATGCATGGCTTGGGATACAGGCGCGTAGGGCTGCAACCCCAGCTGACGCAAAATGATCTTGTCTGGTTGCAAAAGAGTCATCGTCAGGTTACAGAAGTGGTAAAGCCATTATACCGGGCGCTCCGGCTGGCGGCCAGCCTTTCGCTGACCAAAAATGCGCAACCCGGGAAGACGCTGCGCCATCCCGGGTTGATAAGCAGGGTTTTATGCTGGAATTACAGCACCATACGAACAATTTCAATGTTGCCCAACTCCTCGTACAGGGTTTCGACCTGCTCGATGTGAGTGGCATTGATGGTGATGGAGACCGAGTGGTAGTTGCCTTTGCTGCTTGGCTTAACCTGCGGGTTGTAATCGCCCGGCGCATGGCGCTGCACCACTTCAACTACCTGGTCAACCAGCTCAGGCTGCGCCAGGCCCATCACCTTGTAGGTAAACGGGCAAGGGAATTCGAGCAGTTCGTTCAGTTTAGTTTTTTGCATGTGCGTGCGCTCCAGAGTGCTAGCTAATCTATAAAGTATAACTCCCGCCGGGGCGGGAGTTAGTGTTATTCACTATATGGGGGCAATTTCGCCCGTTTCAACCGTTAACCGAACCAGTGGTGGAACATCAGTTTGATGTAGTCCACGATGCGGCTGAAGAAACCGCCTTCTTTCACTTCGTTCATCACCACCAGCGGACGCTGGTCGATGGTTTTGCCGTCCAGCTGGAAGTTGATGCTGCCCACCACCTGGTTTTTCGCCAGCGGCGCGTGAATTTCCGGCGTGTTCAGCACATAGCTGGCCTTCAGATCTTTCATGCGGCCGCGCGGGATGGTCAGGTAGACGTCTTTGTCCACGCCCAGTTCAACGCGGTCGGCATCGCCGAACCAGACCGGCTCGGAGGCGAACTCTTTACCGACTTTCAGCGGCGCCACGGTTTCGAAGAAGCGGAAGCCCCAGGTCAGCAGTTTCTTGCTCTCGGCTTCGCGGCCTTTGTAGGTGCGGCCGCCCATCACGGCGGAGATCAGACGCATCTGGCCTTCGGTCGCCGAAGCCACCAGGTTGTAACCCGCCGCGTCGGTGTGGCCGGTTTTGATGCCGTCGACGTTCAGGCTGTTATCCCACAGCAAACCGTTGCGGTTCATCTGGCGGATATTGTTGAAAGTGAACTCTTTTTCTTTGTAAATCGCGTACTCTTCCGGCACGTCGCGGATCAGCGCCTGGCCGATCAGCGCCATGTCGCGCGCCGAGCTGTACTGGCCCTGGGCATCCAGGCCGTGTACCGTCTGGAAGTGAGTGTTCTGCAGGCCCAGCTTGCTGACGTAGGTGTTCATCAGGTTGACGAAGGCGTCCTGGCTGCCGGCGACGTAGTCGGCCATCGCCACGCAGGCGTCGTTACCGGACTGCAGGTTGATGCCGCGGGTCAGTTTGGAGACCGGCACGCGATCGCCCGGCTTCAGGAACATCAGCGAGGAGCCTTTGAACACCGGGTTGCCGGTCGCCCAGGCGTCCTGGCCGACGGTCACCAGATCGTCCTGGCCGATTTTACCCGCTTTCAGCGCCTGGCCGATGACGTAGCTGGTCATCATTTTGGTCAGGCTGGCCGGATCGCGACGCGCATCGGCGTTCATCTCGGCCAGCACCTTGCCGGAGTTGTAATCAATCAGGATGTACGCTTCCGCATCGATCTGCGGGACACCTGGGATCATGGTTTTGATGTTAACGTCATCGGCATGTGCAACGGAGGCTGCGCTCATTGCGATAACGGTGCCGAGTGCGATGCTTTTGATTAAGCGAAAAGAAGTTACTTGTTTCATGATCGGGACTACAACATCCGTGAAAGTAAAGTTAAAAAACGAGCCACACTATAGCAGATGCGATCCCGGCAGGCATTATCCATTCATCTGACTAATTGCGGTTAGTGCCCTTTTAGCTGCAAGAAAATGTTTCAGCTAAATAACCGCTTAACAGCCGTGAATGCCCGCCGGGTTTAACGCTCAGGGTGCAGCAGTAACGAAAGACTGTTGTTGCGCTTCGCTGGCCAGACGTTGTTGCAGCTGGGCCGCCTGTTGACGGCTGCTGAACGGGCCGAGCTGGACGCGGTAAACATTGCCGTTGGCCGCTACTTTGCCCGGTACGCCAAACTGTTGGCTCAGGCTTTGCTGCCAGCTCTGGGCGCGCTCGGCGCTGCTCAACGCACCGACCTGCACCACGTAACCGCCGGAGGAGGAAGCGGCAGCCATGCCGGCAGCGGCAGCGCCGGCCGCGACCGGTGCGGCTACTGCGGCGGCTTCAGGCTCGGCACTTTCCAGCACGCCGGCCGGTAATGCGCTTGGCGCGCCGAGGAAACCACTGCGGCCGTTGGCGGCGTTGCCGGCGTTCGCAGGCGCGTCGTCATCGGTGCGCAGGGTGCTGTTATCAATAGGGCGCACCGCCGCGCCGCTGGCGACCGGCACGTCCTGTTGGATTGGGGTGCCCATGCCGCTGGAGCCAAGATCCGGGCGCGCCGGCAATGCGTAGCTCTGTTTCGCCACGATGGTGCCGATGGTGCCAGGGCCGCTCAGCGTGCCGTCCGGCGCCACGTTGATGAAATCGACTTTGACCTTGGTGTTGTTGGACAGGTTGAGACGATCGGCGGCGGCTTTCGACAGATCGATGATACGGCCCTTGGTGTAAGGCCCGCGATCGTTGACGCGCACCACCAACTGACGGCCGTTGGCCAGATTGGTGACGCGCACGTAGCTTGGGATCGGCAGCGTTGGGTGGGCCGCAGTCAGGCCATTAGGATCGAACTGCTCGCCCAGCGCGGTGGTGTTGCCGTTGGCCTCTTCGCCATACCAGGCCGCCAGGCCGGTCTGCGAGAAGTTCTGCGGATCTTTTACGATGCGGTAAGTATCGCCATTAACCTTATAATCCTGCATGTTATTAGGGTTATAGGGTTCATATTGAGGCTCGACGCCGCCGATTTCCACCACCGGGCCGTTGTACGGCTGCGGAGGGGCTTGCTGTTCCGTGGTCGGGGCGGTACAGGCGGAGAGCAACACCGCCGCGACGCCGATCCAAAGCCATTCCTTACGCATTACTCACCTCTTATAAACTTTTAGACAGCATTTTCCGATGCGTGTGGATCGACATGATGATGCCGAAACCGGCCATCAACACTATCAGCGCCGAACCCCCGTAACTGACCAGAGGCAAAGGTACGCCAACTACCGGCAAAATGCCACTGACCATACCGATGTTAACAAAGACATAAACGAACAAAATCAGCATCAAGCCGCCGACCATCACGCGGCCGAAGGTGGTTTGCGCCTTGGCGGCGATCATCAGCCCGCGAATGATCACCAGCAGGTAGAGCGCCAGCAGCACCAACACCCCGATCAGCCCCAGCTCTTCGGCCAACACGGCGAAGATAAAGTCGGTATGGCGCTCCGGCAGGAACTCCAGCTGCGACTGGGTGCCGTGCAGCCAGCCCTTGCCGGACAGGCCGCCGGAGCCGATGGCGATCTTGGATTGAATGATGTGATAACCGGCGCCGAGCGGGTCGCTTTCCGGATCGAGCAGCATCATCACGCGGTCGCGCTGATAGCCGTGCATCAGGAAGAACCACAGCACCGGGATGAAGGCCGCCAGCGCGACGGCGGCGACGGCGATCAGTTTCCAGCTCATGCCGGACAGGAACAGCACAAACAGGCCGGAAGCGGCGATCAGGATAGAGGTGCCCAGATCCGGCTGCGCGGCTACCAGCAGCGTCGGCAGGAAGATCAGCACCAGCGCGATGGCGGTGTTTTTCAGCGAAGGCGGGCAGACGTCGCGGTTCATAAAGCGCGCCACCATCAGCGGCACGGCGATCTTGGCGATTTCCGACGGCTGGAAGCGCACTACGCCGAGATCCAGCCAGCGCTGCGCGCCTTTACTGATCTGCCCGAAGGCGTCCACCAGGATCAGCAAAATTACGCAGAAGATATACAGATAGGGCGCCCAGCTTTCGTACACGCGCGGCGGGATCTGCGCCATGACGGCCATCACGATCAGCCCCATGACGATCTGCCCGATCTTGCGCTCCATCATGCCGATGTCCTGGCCGCTGGCGCTCCACATCACGAAGGCGCTGTAGACCAACAGGGCCAGGATCAGCAGCAGGAACGTCGGGTCGATGTGGATTTTGGTCCAGATCGAGCCTTTTTGTTGGCTTTCAGTCATGTTCTACCTTAGTCACCTTCTACGCCAGGCGGCAGCGGGGCCTCGCTTGGCAATTGCGTATTGTTGTCGCCCAGCAGAATGTGGTCGAGGATCTGGCGGGTGATGGTCCCCACCGCCGGACCGGAGCCGCCGTTTTCCAGAATGATGGCGACCGACACCGTCGGGTTGTTGAACGGCGCAAAGGCGGTCATCAGCTTGTGATCGCGCAGGTGCTCCGCCAGTTTATGGGCGTTGTAGGTTTCGTAACCGAAGACCTGTGCGGTGCCCGATTTCGCCGCGGCTTTATAAGATGCGTCCGCAAAGTACTTGCGCGCCGTCCCGTTCGGACGGTTGGCCACACCGTACATGCCGTCTTTGGCGATTTCCCAGAAGCCGGAGTGAATATCGCCGATCTGCGTGTTCTCTTCCTGTTTGAACGGCACCAGCGCGCCGTTGACGCGGGTGCTCTGCAGCAGGTGCGGCGTTTTGACGGTACCGTCGTTGATCAGGGTGTTCAGCGCCTTGGCCATCTGGATCGGCGTGGCGGTCCAGTAACCCTGGCCGATGCCCACCGGAATGGTGTCGCCCTGATACCACGGTTTTTTATAGCGTTTCAGCTTCCATTCGCGCGTCGGCATCAGGCCGGAGCGCTCTTCGGCCAGATCGATGCCGGTGTACTGGCCGTAACCGAATTTGGTCAGCCAGCTCGACAGCCGATCGATCCCCATATCATAGGCGACCTGATAGAAGTAGGTATCCGCGGATTCTTCCAGCGCTTTGGTGACGTTCAGGCGGCCGTGACCCCATTTTTTCCAGTCGCGAAAGCGTTTTTCCGAGCCGGGCAGTTGCCACCAGCCGGGATCGAACACTACGGTGTTCTTGGTGATCACGCCGGCGCTGAGTGCCGACACGGCGATATAAGGTTTCACCGTTGACGCGGGCGGATAAACCCCCTGCGTGGCGCGGTTGATCAGCGGGCGATTCGGATCGTTCAGCAGACCCTGATAGTCCTTGCTGGAAATGCCGTCCACGAACAGGTTCGGATCGTAGCTCGGATTGGACACCATCGCCAGGATGGCGCCGGTGCGCGGATCGCTCACCACCACCGCGGCGCGGCTGCCAACCAGCAGCTGTTCGATATAGCGCTGCAGATCAAGATCGAGCGTCAGGTAGACGTCCTGGCCGGCGGAAGGCGGCTGCTCGTGCAATTGGCGGATCACCCGGCCGCGGTTGTTGACTTCAACCTCTTCGTAACCGGTTTTACCGTGCAGCGTGTCTTCGTAATAGCGTTCGATGCCCAGCTTGCCGATATCGTGGGTGGCGGCGTAGTTGGCCAGCTTGCCGTCTTTGTCCAGACGTTCAACGTCGCGGTCGTTGATCTTCGACACATAGCCGGTGACGTGGGTGAGGGCGGATCCGTAAGGATAGTAGCGGCGCTGATAGCCTTTCACTTCCACGCCGGGGAAGCGGAACTGATTGACCGCAAAGCGGGCGACCTGCACCTCGGTCAGCGCGGTTTTCACCGGAATGGAGACGAAACGGCGCGAGCGCTTGCGCTCTTTTTCGAAATTGGCGATGTCGTCGTCAGTCAGATCGACCACCGTGCGCAGCGCCTGCAGCGTGGCCTTGAGATCGTCGACCTTCTCCGGCATCAGCTCCAGCTGATAAATGGTGCGGTTGAGCGCCAGCGGGGTGCCGTTGCGATCGTAGATAATGCCGCGGCTGGGCGCGATGGGCACCAGTTTGATGCGGTTTTCGTTGGAGCGGGTGCGGTAATCCTCGACGCGGACCACTTGCAGATTATACAGGTTGGCGATCAGGATGCCGGACAGCACCAGGATGACCAGGAACGCCACCAGGGCGCGGCGTACAAACAGGGCGGATTCAGCCGTATAGTCGCGAAAAGGGTTACGTTCTATTTTCATCCCGCTGCTTTATTTCACTCTGTCACGGTCACCACCGGCTATTCCCGGTGGTAAGGATGATTTGTTGTAATACTCCAGGCGCGGTAGAGGCTTTCGGCCACCAGGACGCGCACCAAAGGATGCGGCAGCGTCAACGGAGAAAGTGACCAGCTCTGCTCGGCAGCGGCTTTGCAGGCGGGCGCCAGCCCTTCCGGGCCGCCGATCAGCAAGCTGACATTGCGGCCATCCTGTTTCCAGCGCTCAAGCTGCTGCGCCAGCTGCGGCGTTTCCCACGGCGTGCCTGGGATATCCAGCGTAACGATGCGGTTGCCTTTGCCCACCGCCGCCAGCATCTGTTCGCCTTCCTTGTCCAGAATGCGTTTGATGTCGGCGTTTTTGCCGCGTTTGCCGGCCGGGATCTCGGTCAACTCAAACGGCATGTCTTTGGGAAAGCGGTGCAGGTAATCCATAAAGCCGGTTTGCACCCAGTCTGGCATTTTGGTGCCGACCGCCACCAATTGCAGTTTCACCGCTTAGCTCCAGAGTTTTTCCAGCTCGTACAGGCGACGGCTCTCTTCCTGCATCACGTGTACGATCACTTCGCCCAGATCGACCACGATCCAGTCGGAGGCTTCCTGGCCTTTCATGCCGTACAGCTCCATGCCCGCGGCGCGGGATTCCTGCACCACGTGGCTGGCGATCGACATCACGTGGCGCGTTGAGGTGCCGGTGCAGATGATCATGCAATCGGTGATGCTGGATTTGCCCTGGACGTCCAGAGCGACAATGTCTTGGCCTTTCAGATCATCGATTTTATCGATGACGAAATCTTGGAGCGCTTTACCTTGCAAAGGTTCCCCCTCGGGTGTGTTCTGTTCAGTCGGCAGCGGCGGGCAAAATGCGCGCGCCGCGGCGTAACCGGATAATGGTTTCGGCAGGCTGCCGCTGAAAGCCAGCTAACTGGTGACTGCCCGGCCAGCTAAGGTTTCCGGGGTTTTCAGCGGATACCTGAAAAATAGCGGCGCAGTATATCACGCACCTTTCACTAGCGATATAAACCCTGCAACTCGATATAGCGCTGCACCGGGCGTGGCAGCAGGTCGTCACAGTTGAGGCCCTGATGGCGGCGCTGGCGGATCTCGGTGGCGGAAATTTCCAGCTCCGGCGTATCGGCCAGATAGATATGGCCGTGCGGGCGACGGCTGAGCAGCGCCGGGTCGGCGGTGCGATGGCGTTCCAGCCACTGCTGCAGTTCCGGCGTGTCCATGCGATCGTTATAGCCCGGGCGCGCCAGCACCAGCAGGTGGCAGACGTCCAACAGCGCCTGCCAACGGTGCCACTTATGCAGCGTCAGCAGCGAGTCCTGGCCAATAATAAACGCCAGCGGCTGGGCGGCGCCACGCTCTTTACGAATCGTTTCCAACGTCTCGATGGTGTAGGAGGGCGTGGTGCGGTGCAGTTCGCGATCGTCGACCGCAAACAGCGGGTTGCCGGCGATCGCCAGCTCGACCATCTTCAGGCGCTGTTGCGCATTGGCCTCCGGCTGCGGGCGGTGTGGCGGCACATGGTTAGGCAGCAGCGTGACGCGATTCAGGCCCACTTCGGCGGCCAGCGCCTCCACCGGCCGCAGGTGGCCGTAGTGGATCGGATCAAAGGTGCCGCCGAACAGCGCGTGCAAAACGGTGGGGTGTTCCGGGTTAGTGGGCATCGCTAAAACTCGTGGCCAGGGGTTTGCCGCACAGCAGCATCGACAGGGTTTCCAGTTCCGGCCAGACCGACTGGCCATAGTCCTGCTTGAGGGTCAGCTCGATTTGCGTCAGCAGCTGTACCGCCTGCTGCAGCTGGGGGCCGGACAGGCGTTGCAACGCCTGGGTCACCAACGGGCGGCGGTTCTGCCAGACCTTGTGCTGATCGAACAGCGAGCGCAGCGGCGCGGAAGCCATGCGGCGCTGCAGCGTCAGCAGCAGCAGCAGTTCGCGCTGCAGGGTGCGCAGCAGGATCACCGGCTCCACGTCCTCTTGCTGCAGCTGCTGCAAAATATGCCAGGCGCGCTTGCTCTTACCGGCCAGCAGGGCATCCAGCCAGTGGAACGGCGTGAAGTGGGCGGCGTCGTTTACCGCCTGTTCGACGCGCGGCAGGGTGAGCTTGCCGTCCGGGTGCAGCAGCGACAGCCGCTCCAGCGCCTGCGACAGCGCCAGCAGGTTGCCTTCGTAGCAGTAACACAGCAGCTGATTGGCAGCGTCGTCCAACTCCAGCTTCATCGCCTTGGCGCGCGTGGCGACCCAGCGCGGCAGCTGTGCCTGCTCCGGCGTCTGGCAACTGACGAGGGCGCCGTGCGGGCTGAGCGCCTTGAACCAGGCGCTGTTTTCCTGCGCTTTGGTGAGGCGCGGGCCGCGCAGGATCAGCAGGATGTCGTCGTGCAGCAGGGTGGCGAGCTTGGTCAGCTGTTCACCGATCGGCGCCGTCGGGCCGTTTTCCGGGAAGATCAGCAGCAGCGTCTGGCGGCTGGCGAACAGGCTCATCGCCTGGCAGATGCCGAAGATGGCGTCCCAGTCAGTATGGGCGTCGAGGGAAATGCTGTAGTGCTCGCTGAACTGCTGCTGTTGCGCGGCCTGCCGGAGTAAATCCTGGCTTTCCTGCAGCAGCAGCGGTTCATTGCCGCTCAATAAATAACAAGCGCGCAGCCCCTCTCGGAGCTGCGCGGCAAGTTGTTCCGGATAAATACGGATCATTGTGCGGTTTGGCTTGCCGCTCGTTCGCCGGCGGCAGCGGCTTTCTGCCGGTTCTCTTCTTCCGCCGCATGCACGGTCAGCAGTTTACGCACCAGTTGCTGCGCCGCCTGCTCACGCATTTCCTGGCGAATGATCTCCTGCTCTGAGTCCTTGGCCAGCGCGGTCAGCGGGTTGTCGAAGAACGAACGGAAGACTTTCACCGACAGCGGATACAGGTCGTGGCCCGGGAGCAGCACCTGCGCCTGCACGGTCAGCACCAGCTGGTACTCGGCGGTTTTACCGTCCTGGAAGATCGAGGCGGTATCCTGGCTTTCCGTCGCGCCGACGATGCGCAGGGAAGGCACGTCTTTACGCTTCGGATCGCTGACGATGGTCACGGCGTTCAAACGCAGCTGCTCACGCACCGCGCGCGTCAATGGCCCGTAAGGATCCGAACTGTCCAGGATCAGCGTTTTCATTTCATTAGGCACCTGCGTGGTGCCACGCAGGTGAAAACCGCAGCCGGCGGTGACCAACACCGCCAACCCCAGCAACAGCGTCAGAATACGTTGTCGCACAACTCCTCCTTGTGTTAACCCACAACCAGGTTAAGCAGTTTGCCCGGAACGTAAATCACTTTGCGAATCGTGACGCCGTCCAGATATTTAGCCACCAGATGCTCTTCGGCAGCGCGCGCGCGCACTTGCTCTTCGGTCGCATCGGCAGATACGGTGATTTTAGCGCGAACCTTGCCGTTCACTTGCACCACTACCAGCTTGGAGTCCTCGACCATCGCCTGTTCGTCGGCAACCGGCCATGGCGCGGTGTCCACGTCGCCTTCGCCGCCCAGCGCCTGCCACAGGGTGAAGCACACGTGAGGGGTGAACGGATACAGCATGCGCACCACGGCCAGCAGCGCTTCTTGCAGCAGCGCGCGATCCTGCTCGCTCTCCTGCGGCGCGCGGGCCAGCTTGTTCATCAGTTCCATCACGGCGGCGATTGCGGTGTTGAAGGTCTGACGGCGGCCGATATCGTCGGTCACCTTGGCGATGGTTTTGTGCAGATCGCGGCGCAGCGCTTTCTGATCTTCGTTCAGCGACGCCACGTCCAGCGGCTGCACCGCGCCTTTTTCCACGTGATCGTAGGCCAGTTTCCATACGCGTTTCAGGAAGCGGTTAGCCCCTTCCACGCCGGATTCCTGCCACTCCAGCGTCATTTCTGCCGGTGAAGCGAACATCATGAACAGACGCACGGTGTCCGCGCCGTATTTTTCCACCATCTCCTGCGGGTCGATGCCGTTGTTCTTCGACTTCGACATTTTGCTCATGCCAGCATAGACCAGTTCACGGCCTTGCGGATCCGTAGCCTTGATGATGCGGCCCTTGTCGTCGCGCTCGACGGTGGCGTCAACCGGGGATACCCAGACGCGCTCGCCGCTGTTGCCGGTGTAGTAGAAGGCGTCGGCCAGCACCATGCCCTGACACAGCAGGCGCTTGGCCGGCTCATCGGAATCCACCAGGCCCGCATCGCGCATCAGCTTGTGGAAGAAGCGGAAGTACATCAGGTGCATGATGGCGTGCTCGATGCCGCCGATATATTGATCGACCGGCAGCCAGTAGTTGGCGGCGGCCGGATCCAGCATGCCCTGGTCATACTGCGGGCAGGTGTAGCGCGCGTAGTACCAGGAGGACTCCATAAAGGTGTCGAAGGTGTCGGTTTCGCGCAGCGCCGGCTGGCCGTTGACGGTGGTCTTCGCCCACTCAGGGTCGGCCTTGATCGGGCTGGTGATGCCGTCCATGACCACGTCTTCCGGCAGGATCACCGGCAGCTGGTCTTCCGGCGTCGGCATTACGGTGCCGTCTTCCAGCGTCACCATCGGGATTGGCGCGCCCCAGTAACGCTGACGGGAGACACCCCAGTCGCGCAGACGGTAGTTAACCTTACGCTGGCCTACGCCCTTGGCGACCAGTTTGTCGGCGATGGCGTTGAAGCCGGCCTCATTGTCCAGACCGTCGAACTCGCCGGAGTTGAACAGCGCGCCTTTGTCGGTCATCGCTTCGGCGCTCACGTCAGGCTGGCTGCCGTCGAGGTTCAGGATCACCGGTTTGATCGGCAAATCATATTTGGTGGCGAATTCCCAGTCGCGCTGGTCGTGCGCCGGTACCGCCATCACGGCGCCGGTGCCGTATTCCATCAGCACGAAGTTGGCGACCCACACCGGCAGCTTCTCGCCGCTCAGCGGATGGACCACGAACAGGCCGGTCGGCATGCCTTTCTTTTCCATCGTCGCCATTTCGGCTTCGGCCACTTTGGTGTTGCGGCATTCGTCGATGAAGTCGGTCAGCGCCGGGTTGTTGCGCGCGCCCTGTTGCGCCAGCGGGTGGCCCGCGGCGACCGCCACGTAGGTGGCGCCCATGAAGGTGTCGGGACGGGTAGTGTAAACCGTCAGCTTCTCTTCGCTGTCCGCCACGTCGAAGGTGATTTCCACGCCTTCGGAGCGGCCAATCCAGTTGCGCTGCATGGTTTTCACCTGCTCTGGCCAGCTTTCAAGCGTGTCCAGATCGTTCAGCAGCTGATCGGCGTAAGCGGTGATTTTGATGAACCACTGCGGGATCTCTTTACGCTCGACCTTGGTGTCGCAGCGCCAGCAGCAGCCGTCGATAACCTGTTCGTTGGCCAGCACGGTCAGATCGTGCGGGCACCAGTTCACCGCCGAGGTCTTCTTGTAGACCAGGCCTTTTTCATACAGCTTGGTGAAGAACCACTGTTCCCAGCGGTAGTATTCCGGCTGGCAGGTGGCGATTTCGCGATCCCAGTCGTAGCCGAAGCCCAGCAGTTTCAGCTGGTTCTTCATGTATTCGATGTTGTCGTAGGTCCACGGGGCCGGTGCGGTGTTGTTTTTCACCGCCGCGCCTTCCGCCGGCAGGCCGAACGCATCCCAGCCGATCGGCTGCAGTACGTTTTTGCCCAGCATGCGCTGATAGCGCGAGATCACGTCGCCGATAGTGTAGTTACGAACGTGGCCCATGTGCAGTCGGCCGGACGGGTAAGGCAGCATGGATAGGCAGTAGTACTTTTCCTTGCTGTCGTCTTCGGTAACTTTGAAAGTCTGCTTCTCTTGCCAGTGAAGCTGTACGTTCGATTCTATGTCTTCTGGACGGTATTGCTCTTGCATGGCGGCCGGTGGTCCTGTAGGTGTAAACCGTTGCCCCGGTCAGAGGCAACGCAATGAACATTTAGTATTCGTAGATCCGCATAGCATAGCTGATAAGACCTCCCGGCAACAACTCCAAGCGCCTGACTCGGCGCATTTAAAAAAAACGCCGCCATGATGCGGCTCACAACCTGCGGATCCCGCGTCTTGCCAAGTGACATCAGTCATTTACGGCTAAAATAAGAACAAGTAGCTTAGGGGTATCCCTACAGCCAAGTCCGGCGCAGCGTTTATCGAGGAGAGTCTATGAACAAGGTTGCTCAGTATTACCGCGAATTGGTGGCATCGCTGACCGAACGCCTGAAAAACGGTGAACGCGATATCGACGAACTGGTGGCCAGCGCGGAGCGGCGGTTGAACGAGGCCGAAGATCTGACCCGCGACGAAGTGCGGCAGGTGACGCAGGCGGTGCGACGCGATCTGGAAGAGTTCGCCCGCAGCTATCAGGAAAGCCGGGACGAGTTTACCGACAGCGTGTTTATGCGGGTGATCAAAGAGAGCCTGTGGCAAGAGCTGGCGGATATCACCGACAAAACCCAGCTGGAGTGGCGCGAAGTGTTCAAGGATGTCAGCCACCACGGCGTTTACCACAGCGGTGAAGTGGTGGGGCTGGGCAATCTGGTGTGCGAGCAGTGCCATTACCACCTGGCGTTCTACACGCCGGAGGTGTTGCCGCTCTGCCCGAAATGCGGTCACGACCAGTTCCAGCGCCGGCCGTTTGAACCTTGATGACGTTCCCCGCTGCGGCGGGGAACGCTAAGGCCGGCGTTTAACGGAACAGTTTCTTCAGCAGGTTGCTCAGGAAACCGCCGCTGACGGCTACCGTGGCGGCTTGCGCCTGCGCTGGTGCGCTGGCCGCTACGGCGATGCCGGCCGGGATTTTCTGCGCGACCGCGATGCGGCTATCCTGGGCGGCTTTCTCTGCCGCTTCCGGGCCGTAGGCGAAGCCTTCCGCCAGCACGAACTCAACGTCGGTGATGCCGATAAAGCCCAGGAACAGCTTCACGTACGGCGTGATCAGATCCGTCGGCGTGTCGGCGTGGATGCCGCCGCGGCTGGAGATGACGATCGCTTTCTTGCCCGTCACCAGCCCTTCGGCGCCGGCGGAGGTATAGCGGAACGTCTGGCCGGCGCGGGCGATAAGATCGAAGTAGATCTTCAGCTGCGTCGGGATGTTGAAGTTGTACATCGGGGCGCTGATGATCAGCGTGTCGTGCGATTTCAGCTCGGCAATCAGCTCATCGGACAGCGCCAGGGTGCTTTGCTGATGCGGCGTCAGCGGTTTGTCGCCGGCGGTAAAGCCGGCCATCACTTCACCATCCAGCTCCGGCAGCGTTGGGTTGGCCAAATCGCGCACGGTGAACGTGTCTTCAGGGTGAGTTTCACGCCATTGTTCAACAAAAAAATCGACTAATTTTCCAGACTGGGAATATTCACCCAGAATGCTTGATTTCAGGACCAGTACGCGGCTCATTGGCTTATCTCCAGGCGAAGGCTAATCGGTAACGATGTCAGTCGGTGTAAATGCATGGTAGAGGCAAGCCATGAACAGTGATAGCGCAAAAATTCGCTGAGTTAAATCAAAAAAGTTGAATGAGGGGCGCGAGCGCGCCCCGATAGGATCAATAACGCGCTACGCGCTCGGCCAGCAGATCGATAAAGCCCTCGCGGTTGATGCCGGTCAGCACTTCCACGTTGGCCGCGTTGCCGGTTTGCTGGAAATAGTCCACCACCGTCATGCCGACGGTGTATTCCCCTTTGGTCTCCACGCCGACCCAGCGTTCAACGCCGGTGAACAGCTGTGGCGCCAGCAGCCAGGCGATAGTGCAGGGATCGTGCATCGCTGCGCCGGGCAGGCCGCGCGGATGGCTGAGGTACAGCGGCAGGTAAAAATCGAGCATCTCCGCGACCGCCTGCGCGACCGGATTGTCTATCTGACGAATGCGCTCGATATCCTGCGGCAACACCAGCGCCTGATGGGTGACGTTCAGCCCGGCCATGGTCAGCGGCACGCCGGATTTCAGCACCATTTCGGCGGCTTCGGGATCGACGAAGATGTTGAACTCCGCCACCGGCGTGGTATTGCCGGCGTTCATGCCGCCGCCCATGAATACGATGCGCTCGATGCGGCTTTTCAACTCGGCATGCTGGGCCAGTAGCAGGGCGATATTGGTCATCGGGCCGGTCACCACCAGGGTTATCGGCTGTGGGCTGGCGCGCAGCAGGTCGGCGATCAGCTCGACGGCGCCGCGGGGATCGGGTTTGAGGGTCGGCGTCGGCAGGTGGGTGTTGCCCATGCCGGTTTTGCCGTGGACATAGTCGGCGATCACCAGCTCGCGCATCAGCGGGCCGCCGGCGCCGGCGGCGACCGGGATGTCCTCGCGCTGCATCAGGGTCAGCAGGCCCAGCGCATTATGCAGGGTTTTCTCCGGCGTCTGGTTGCCGGCGGAGGTGGTAATGGCTTTGACGTCCAGCTCCGGCGAACGCAGCGCCATGGCCAGCGCGATGGCGTCGTCGAGGCCGGGATCGCAATCGATGATAATAGGGCGGGGCATGTTCTTTCTCCTCTGTTTGTTATCCAGCGAGCATCGGATCAAAACCGGGGAGAAACAAGCGCTTTTAGTGCCGGGAGAAAAGATGCGCCCCTGGCGGGGCGCATCGAGAGCGTTTAGTGCAGGATCTTGGCCAGGAAGTCCTTGGCGCGATCGGACTCGGGGTTGTTGAAGAAATCGTCTTTGTTGCGGTCTTCGACGATTTTGCCTTCGTCCATAAAGATTACCCGATTCGCCACCTTGCGGGCGAAGCCCATTTCGTGGGTTACCACCATCATGGTCATGCCTTCGTTCGCCAGTTCGACCATCACGTCCAGCACTTCGTTGATCATTTCCGGATCGAGCGCCGAGGTCGGTTCATCGAACAGCATGGCGATAGGATCCATGCACAGCGCGCGGGCGATGGCGACGCGCTGCTGCTGGCCGCCGGACAGCTGGCCGGGGAACTTGTTGGCATGGGCGGAGAGGCCGACGCGTTCCAGCAGCTTCAGGCCCTTCTCGCGTGAGGCGGTCTTGTCGCGCTTGAGCACTTTCACCTGCGCCAGCGTCAGGTTGTCGATGATAGACAGGTGCGGGAACAGCTCAAAGTGTTGGAACACCATGCCGACTTTGGCACGCAGCTGCGCCAGGTTGGTTTTCTTGTCGTTGACCGGGGTGCCGTTCACCAGGATGCTTCCCTGCTGGATCGGCTCCAGGCCGTTGACGGTTTTGATCAGGGTGGATTTGCCGGAACCTGAAGGACCGCAGACGACGACCACTTCGCCTTTTTTCACTTCGGTGGTGCAATCGGTCAACACTTGGAAGTGACCGTACCACTTGGAAACATTTTTCAGGGATATCATCAAACAGTCCTTTTCTTCAAATAGCTTACCAGCGCAGAGGCGGCGAGGCTGATAACAAAATAGACAAAACCGGCGAACAGGATCATTTCAACCTGGGTGCCGTCGCGTTCGCCGATGGTCGACGCGGTGCGGAAGAAGTCGGCCAGGCTCAGTACGTAAACCAGCGAGGTATCCTGGAACAGTACGATGCCCTGGGTCAGCAGCAGCGGCACCATGGCGCGGAACGCCTGCGGCAGGATCACCAGCCGCATGGACTGCCAGTGGGTCATGCCCAGCGCCAGCGCGGCGGAGGATTGGCCGCGCGAGATGCTGATGATACCGGCGCGGATGATTTCCGAGTAATAGGCCGCTTCAAACAGGGAAAAGGCTACCATAGCCGAGATCAGGCGAATATCGGTTTTCGGCGACAGCCCTAGAACCTGTTGTAATAAGCTTGGAACCACCAGATAGAACCACAGCAGCACCATCACCAGCGGCACCGAACGGAACAGGTTGACGTACAGGGTGGCGAACCAGCTTATCGGCTTGAACGGCGACAGACGCATCACCGCCAGCACGGTGCCCCACAGGATGCCGACCACGATGGCGGTCACGGTGATCTTCAGCGTGATCACCATGCCTTGCAGCAGATAAGGGAAGCTTGGGACGATCGACGCCCAGTCAAATTCGTACATTATTTACTCCCCAGGTTGCCAGGCAACTGCACTTTCTTTTCGACCAGACGCATAAACAGCATGATAACGGCGTTGATGCCGATATAAGCCAGCGTGATGGCGGTAAAGGATTCATAGGCGTGTGCGGAGTAATCCAACAGCTTGCCGGCCTGCGCGGCCATGTCCACCAGCCCGATGGTGGAGGCGATGGCGGAGTTTTTGACCAGGTTGAGCATCTCCGAGGTCATCGGCGGCACGATCACCCGGTAGGCGTTCGGCAGCAGCACGTAGCGGTAGGTTTGCGGCAGCGTCAGGCCCATCGCCAGCCCGGCGGCTTTCTGGCCGCGCGGCAGGGACTGAATGGCGGCGCGCACCTGTTCGCAAACGCGGGCGGCGGTAAACAGCCCCAGGCAGAGCATGGAAGAGACGAAGAACTGCACGTTGGGATCCAGCTCGGTTTTGAACCAGGTGCCGATATTGGCCGGCAGCAGCTCGGGGATCACCAGATACCAGGTAAAGAATTGCACGATCAGCGGCACGTTGCGGAACAGTTCGACGTAACAGGTGCCGAGGGTGGAAAGAAAGCGGTTGGGCACGGTACGCAAGATACCGAACAGCGAACCGACGAAGAAAGCGATAATCCAGGCACAGACGGAGAGGGCCACCGTGACCTGAAAGCCGGACCAGATCCAGCCGAGGTAAGTGGTGTTCCCAAACGGGGCCTGCTGCAGGAAGATACCCCAGTTCCAATCTATTGACATAACAAACTCCGATAAACGGGCGCAGGGCGCCGAAGATTGATGACTTGATGAGCGCCGATCGCCGCGCGGCCAGTCTGGCTGGCTTGTTGTGTACGGGTGTCGGTGATGCGCCTTGGGGAAAATGAGGGAGGGGAACGGCCCCCCTCATTCCTGTCTGTCCCAGTCATCAACTGGGCCGGTTTGGCCTGGCGGCCGCGCCGGCTTTTGTTCTATTTAGTTCAACGCTTTGTCGTTTGGCTCTTTGAACAGTTGCTTCATGTCGTCCGACAGTTCGAAGTTCATGTTGAGGTTTTTCGGTGGAATAGGCTGCTTGAACCATTTCTCAAACCACTTGGCCGCTTCACCGGAGGTTTGCGCCTGGGCGATGGTGTCATCGACCAGCTTTTTAAACTCAGGATCGTCTTTGCGCAGCATGCAGCCGTAGGCCTCTTTCGACTGCGGCGTGCCGATGATTTCCCACTGATCCGGTTTCTTGGCCTTGGCGCGTTCGCCCGCCAGCAGGGCATCATCCATCATGAAGGCCACGGCGCGGCCGCTTTCCAGCGTGCGGAAGGAATCGCCGTGGTCTTTGGCGCTGATGATGCGCATGTTCATCTTGTCGCTGTCGTTCAGCTTGTTCAGCAGCACTTCGGAGGTGGTGCCGGAGGTGACCACCACCGGTTTGCCGGCCAGGTCTTTAAAATCTTTGATGTCGGAGCCCTTTTTCACCAGCAAGCGGGTGCCGACCACGAAAATGGTGTCGGAGAAGGCGGCCTGTTTCTGGCGCTCGAGGTTATTGGTGGTGGAGCCGCACTCGAAATCATAGGTACCGTTTTGCAGCAGCGGGATGCGGTTCTGCGAGGTAATCGGCAGCATTTTCACCTGCAGATTCGGCGCATTCAGCTTTTTCTTAACGGCTTCAACGATTTGGTTGGAGTAGTCCTGAGAGTAGCCCACAACTTTTTGTTGGTTGTCGTAGTAGGAGAACGGCACTGACGATTCGCGGTGGCCGACAACGATCACGCCATTGTCTTTGATTTTCTTCAGCGTACCGGTCAGGTCTTCCGCATGCGCCACGCTACCTGCCGCACCGAGCAGCAGTAACGATAACGCCAATTTACGCATTTGCATGGTCCAACTCCTTTGCTGTTGTTGTGGCTCTGACTAAAGAGCGTCAGGTTAAATCGACTGTTTATTGCTCAAGTTATAAAGATAGTCTTATGAACTGAACGCTGTTAAAAAATAACCGATTGTGAACACCTTGAAACTAAAATGTTTCATTTTTTGAGACGCCGCGCGCACCAAATCAATGCAACAAAACGTCGGCGCACCCGCGCGGTGCGCTTAATGCACCCAAAATGTGCGCAGGTGCGACAAAACGTCAGCAAAAGTAAACCGGCGCGCGATATCGCCATAGATAAAAGCAAGGAGTGTGCCAGTCGCGTTGATTTAACGACGTTTTCTGACTGAGGCGGGGATATTGACGGGAACGCGGGGCGCGGCGGGCGCGCCCCGGCGAAGAGGATTATTTGCGGCGCAAGCCCAACATCAGCGCCCAGCCGCCCAGCAGCAGGGTAATCACCCACAGCGGTGTGGCGCCGAAACGCGCATAAGGCGTGACGCCGGTGGTCGGCGTGACCTTCACTTCGAGCACCTGGCGGGTAAACTGCGGGATCTCGGCGATCACCTCGCCGTTTGCATCCACCGCGGCGGTGACGCCGTTATTGGTGCTGCGCAACAGCGGCCGGCCGAGCTCCAGCGCCCGCATGCGCGCCATCTGGAAGTGCTGCCACGGGCCGATGGAGTGGCCGAACCAGGCGTCGTTGGAGATGGTCAGCAGGAAGTTGGTGTCCGGGCGGAAGTTATCGCGCACCTGCTGGCCCAGCACGATCTCGTAACAGATGGCCGCCGTCAGGTTGTAGCCGCGTACGCTGAGCTGCGGCTGCACGTAGTCGCCGCGGCTGAAACCGGACATCGGCAGATTGAAGAACGGCGCGATAGGGCGCAGCAGTTCACCCAGCGGCACGAATTCGCCGAACGGCACCAGGTGATGCTTGTTGTAGCGATCTTTGGCCGGGTAGCTGTACGGTGTCGGTTCGCCCAGCACGATGGCGCTGTTGTATTCCTGCACGCCTTGTGGGGTGGCGCGCGCATCGACGATGCCGGTGATCAGGCTGCTGTTCTTCGCCCGCATCAGGTCATCCATCATGGTCAGGAAGCCGTTCTGACGCGGCTCGAAGTCAGGGATGGCGGACTCTGGCCAGATAATGATCGGCGCCTTGCCCATGTAGGGGCGGGTTTCGTCCAGATAGGTTTGCAGCGTGCTGAGCAGAATGCTCGGATCCCACTTCATTGACTGGGGAATGTTGCCTTGCACCATGGCGACGTTCACCGCTTTCTCCGGCTGCGGGGTAAACCACTGCAGCTGGCGCAGCGGCCACGGCAACAGCAGCAGCGCGGCGGCGATCACGGCTGCCGACAGGCGCCGTTGATTGACGGCGTACACCAGCAGGCCGGCGATGGCCATCAGCACAAAGGTGATGGCGTCAACACCCAGCAGCGGCGCGATGCCCTTCAGCGGGCCGTTGATCTGGCTGTAGCCGAACTGCAGCCACGGGAAGCCGGTCAGCACCCAGCCGCGCAGGAATTCGGTCACCTGCCACAGCGCCGGCGCGGCGATGGCCAGCCGCCACCAACTGGTGGCCGGCCACAGGCGCGTCAGCAGCCCGGCGAACAGCCCGGTGTACAGCGACAGGTAAGCGGCGAGCAGTACCACCAGGAAGACGTTGACGGCGAACGGCATGCCGCCGAAATCGGCGATGCTGACATACACCCAGTTGATGCCGCTGCCGAACAGCCCGAAGCCCCAGACAAAGCCGAGCAGGGCGGACTGTTTGGTGGTGCGATTGAGGGTAACGGCCAGCAGGCCGAACAGGGAGACGATGGCCGCGGGCCAGAAGTCGTAGGGCGAGAACGCCAGCGTCCCGCCGGCACCTGACAACAGCGCCAGCAGGGCGCGAACCCGCTGGCGTTCAAGTAATGAGGCTTTAGCCATGTTGGATTTAATCTTCCAGTTTCGGTGGTGGAGAATCGTCCGGAATTTTTACATGAACCTGGATGATACGTCGACTGTCGGCCATGGCAACTTTAAATAGGTAACCTTCGATTTCAATGGTTTCCCCGCGCGCCGGCAGGTGGCCGAAGGCCTGCATCACCAGACCGCCGATGGTATCGACCTCGTCATCGCTGAAGTGGGTGCCGAAGGCTTCGTTGAAGTCTTCGATCGGGGCCAGTGCGCGCACGGTGTACATGTGGCGGCTGAGCTGGCGGATATCCAGATCGTCTTCGTCGTCATATTCGTCTTCGATCTCGCCGACGATCAGTTCCAGGATATCTTCGATGGTGACCAGGCCGGACACGCCGCCGAATTCGTCAATGACAATCGCCATGTGATAGCGCTGGGAGCGGAATTCTTTCAGCATCCGGTCGACGCGCTTGCTTTCCGGCACCACCACCGCGGTGCGCAGCACCTTGTCGATGCTGAACGGCTCGGAATCTGCGCGCATGAACGGCAGCAGATCCTTGGCCATCAGGATGCCTTCGATGTGATCTTTGTCTTCGCTGATCACCGGGAAACGCGAGTGGGCGGAGTCGATAATCACGTCCAGGCACTCTTCCAGCGTCTGGTTGCGCTTGAGCGTCACCATCTGGGAGCGGGGGATCATGATGTCGCGCACGCGCTGTTCGGCGATATCCATCACGCCTTCCAGCATGTCGCGGGTATCGGGATCGATCAGGTCGTTTTGTTCGGAATCGCGGATCAGCTCGACCAGATCGCCACGGTTTTTGGGCTCGCCGTGGAACAACTGGTTAAGGATAAGAGTAAAGAACCCCTTCTTGGGACTGGGGCTGTCATTGCTTTGTGAATGGTCGTCGCTCATGGCGTTTTCGTTACTGTCACTCATGTCAGAGTTAAGGGGCGTCAGCGACAGCCCCGCAGAGGGGCTGTAGGGTAAACGGCTGACGTCAGACGGGGTCTTTTTCCGCCAGGTACGGATCAGGATAGCCCAGTCCGTGCATGATTTCGGTTTCCAAAGACTCCATTTCTTCGGCTTCATCGTCTTCGATGTGGTCATACCCTAGCAGATGGAGGCTGCCGTGGACAACCATATGCGCCCAGTGGGCCTCCAGCGCCTTACCTTGCTCAATCGCTTCCTGTTCAACCACCTGGCGGCAGATGATCAGATCGCCGAGCAGCGGCAGCTCGATGCCCGGCGGGGCTTCGAACGGGAAAGAGAGCACGTTGGTCGGTTTGTCTTTGCCGCGGTAGGTCAGGTTCAGCTCGTGGCTTTCCGCTTCGTCCACCAGACGCACGGTCACCTCGGCCTCTTCCTGAAATTGCGGCAGCACGCCTTCCAGCCAGCGCTGGAAGGTGGCCTCGTCCGGCAGGCCGTCGCTGCTTTCACAGGCAATCTGCAAATCCAAAATCACCTGGCTCATGGTGTCTCCTGCTCGGAGGCGGCGAGCGCCTCGCGCTTACGTTGTTCGGCAATCGCGTCTTTGCGTTTCTGTTCGGCCGCTTCCCAGGCCTCATAGGCGATGACCACGCGGGCCACCACCGGGTGGCGCACCACGTCTTCGCTGTGGAAGAAGTTGAAGCTCAGCTCTTCCACGTCCGACAGCACTTCCACCGCGTGGCGCAGGCCGGATTTCTGGTTGCGCGGCAGGTCGATCTGGGTGACGTCGCCGGTGATGACCGCCTTCGAGTTGAAACCGATGCGCGTCAGGAACATCTTCATCTGTTCGATGGTGGTGTTCTGGCTCTCATCCAGAATGATAAAGGCGTCGTTCAGCGTGCGGCCGCGCATATAGGCCAGCGGCGCGACTTCGATCACGTTGCGTTCGATGAGCTTCTCCACGCGCTCGAAGCCCAGCATTTCGAACAGGGCGTCGTACAGCGGGCGCAGATAAGGATCGACCTTCTGGCTCAGATCGCCCGGCAGGAAGCCCAGCTTTTCGCCGGCTTCGACCGCGGGGCGGGTCAGCAGAATGCGGCGAATTTCCTGGCGTTCCAGCGCATCCACCGCGGCGGCGACCGCCAGGTAGGTTTTGCCGGTGCCCGCCGGGCCGATGCCGAAGGTGATGTCGTGATCGAGAATGTTGGCGATGTATTGCGCCTGGTTAGGCGTGCGCGGTTTCACCATGCCGCGCTTGGTTTTAATGGTGACCGCCTTGCCGTAATCCGGCACGCTGTCGGCCACCTGTTCCAGCACCCGGCTCTCTTTGATCGCCAGATGGATTTGCTCCGGATCGATATCCGGGATCACGCCGCGAATCGGCGCGGTATCCACGTAAAGATGGCGCAGGATATCGGCGGCGGCGACCACGCACAGGTTCTTGCCGACCAGCTTGAAACGGTTGTCGCGGCGATTGATTTCGATGCCCAATCGGCGCTCGAGTTGCTTGATGTTGTCATCAAACGGGCCGCACAGGCTGAGCAAACGCTGGTTGTCTGCGGGCTCTAACAAAATTTCTTGTGTTGCGACGTTCAAACTATTCCTCTAGGTCACATCGGGCCTGGTTGATGTCACATAGCGCGTCCGGGACGCGCGCGTTCAGGACGAGCCTGAATACTCTCTTTCTTGAATTATTCATGGTGCGCCGCAACGGCGCAAGTTTACCGCTGATCTATCTGTGCGCCGTCGGCGGAATTCAAGGGAAGACAAGGAAAAAACGCGGCGGGGCGCAAAGCCCGCCGCGTCATCACAGGACAAGATCGCTGGGAATCAGTTCTTTTTCACGAATTCGGATTTCAGTTTCATCGGGCCGAAACCGTCGATTTTGCAGTCGATGTTGTGATCGCCTTCCACCAGACGAATGTTTTTCACCTTGGTGCCGATTTTCAGCATCGAGGAACTGCCTTTAACCTTCAGGTCCTTGATCACGGTGACCGCGTCGCCGTCCGCCAGCAGGTTGCCGTTGGCGTCTTTGACGATCAGCGCGTCCTGATCTTCCGCCGGGGCGCTGTCGCTCCACTCGTGGGCGCACTCAGGGCAGATGAACAGGGCATTGTCCTGGTAGGTGTATTCGGAGTTGCACTTCGGGCAGTGTGGGAGTTGCATGTTATGTCGCCTCTTCAACAATAAAAAAATAAAAAAAGAACATCACCGGGCGCGGACGCCCGGCGGAGAAACGGTAAGGAGTAGCGCGAACTGGCGGCGATAAGGCGGCCGCCGCGGCGTCAGGGCTGGTAAATGCCGACGCCCAGCGCGTTTTCTTTGCGGGTACGGGCGATCACCGACTGCGGGGATTCATGTACGCGCAGATCCATCTGCTGCTCGGTGCGCACCACTGCGCCACGCAGGGTGTTGGTCAGCACCTCGGTAATTTCCACGTCGACAAACTGGCCGATCATGTCGGGCGTGCCTTCGAAGTTTACCACACGGTTGCATTCCGTGCGCCCGGCCAGTTCCATCACGCTTTTGCGCGAGGTGCCTTCCACCAGAATGCGCTGGACGGTGCCGAGCATGCGGCGGCTGAACTGCAGCGCCTGCTGGTTGATGCGATCCTGCAGAATGTACAGCCGCTGCTTTTTCTCTTCTTCGCTGACGTCGTCAACCATGTCCGCCGCCGGGGTGCCCGGGCGCGACGAATAGATGAAGCTGAAGCTGACGTCGAAGTTGACGTCGGCGATCAGGTTCATGGTCTGTTCGAAGTCGGCCTGGCTCTCGCCCGGGAAACCGACGATGAAATCGGAGCTGAGCTGAATGTTCGGGCGCGCCTTGCGCAGCTTGCGGATAATCGCCTTGTACTCCAGCGCGGTATGCGCGCGTTTCATCATGGTCAGGATGCGATCCGAACCGCTCTGCACCGGCAGATGCAGGAAGCTGACCAGCTCCGGCGTGTCTTCGTACACCGTGATGATATCGTCGGTGAACTCGATCGGGTGGCTGGTGGTGAAGCGAATGCGATCGATGCCGTCGATGGCCGCCACCAGGCGCAGCAGTTCGGCGAACGAGCAGATATCGCCGTCATGCGTGGCGCCGCGGTAAGCGTTGACGTTTTGGCCGAGCAGGTTGACCTCGCGCACGCCCTGCGCCGCCAGCTGGGCGATTTCGAACAGCACGTCGTCGCTCGGACGGCTCACTTCTTCACCGCGGGTGTAAGGCACCACGCAGAAAGTGCAGTATTTGTTGCAGCCTTCCATGATCGACACGAACGCGGTCGGGCCTTCGGCGCGCGGTTCCGGCAAACGGTCGAATTTTTCGATCTCCGGGAAGCTGATATCAACCACCGGGCTGCGGGTGCCCTGAACGTGGTTGATCATTTCCGGCAGGCGGTGCAAGGTCTGCGGGCCGAATACCACGTCGACGCACGGCGCGCGGCTGCGGATCAGTTCCCCTTCTTGCGAGGCCACGCAACCGCCGACCCCGATGATGACAGACGGGTTCTTTTCTTTCAGCAAGCGCCAGCGCCCCAGCATGGCGAAAACTTTCTCCTGCGCTTTTTCACGGATCGAGCAGGTGTTCAGCAACAGCACGTCCGCTTCTTCGGCGTTTTCGGTCCACTCGAAGCCGTGCGTGCTGTTCAACAGGTCGGCCATTTTCGATGAATCGTACTCATTCATCTGGCAGCCCCAGGTTTTGATATGTAGTTTTTTCGTCATTGACTTGCCATTACTCAGTGCGGAGCGAAAGTTGCGTTACGCGACATGCAGGGCGCGTATTGTAATCATTTGCCGCCGTTGTGACCAGCGCGGGGGAAAATGGCACGCAACCTGAAGCCGACGCGAAAATCCGGTACACTGCGCAAAACGCCATGCCGGGTGGGATGGCGAGCATTCACACAGAAAACATAGCCAATATGAAGACATCTCAAAATCGGTATGACGCGGTGGTGGTGGGCGGCGGCATGGTCGGCGCGGCGGCGGCTCTGGGCCTGGCGCAGGCGGGCTGGTCGGTGGCGTTGCTGGAACATCAGGCGCCGCAGGCGTTCGAGGCGCAAAGCCCGCCGGATCTGCGCATTTCCGCTATCGGCTGCACCTCGGTGGGGCTGCTGAAACAGCTCGGTGCCTGGCCGGCCGTGACGGCGATGCGCACGGCGCCGTATCGCCGGCTGGAGACCTGGGAATGGGCATCGTCGCGGGTGGCGTTTGACGCGGTGTCCCTGGGGCTGCCGGAGCTGGGCTTTATGGTGGAAAACCGTATTCTGCAGTTGGCGCTGTGGCAGCAGTTCGCGCAGTGCGCCAACCTCACGTTGCTGTGCCCCGCCAGGCTGCAATCGCTGCAGCGGGCGGACAAGGCCTGGCAGCTGACGCTGGACAGCGGTGAAACGCTGCAGGCGCGGCTGGTTATCGGCGCCGATGGCGCCAACTCGCAGGTGCGCAAGCTGGCGGCGATCGGCACCAACGGCTGGCAGTATCGTCAGGCGTGCATGTTGATCACCGTCGATACCGGCGCGCCGCAGCAGGATGTGACCTGGCAGCGCTTCTTCCCGTCCGGGCCGCGCGCCTTCCTGCCGCTGTACGACAGCTGGGCATCGCTGGTGTGGTATGACAGCCCGCAGCGTATTCGCCAACTGCAGGCGATGCCGCCGGCGCAGCTGGAGCGCGAGATCGCCACCGCTTTTCCAGCGCGGCTGGGCCCGGTCAAGGTGCACGCAGCCGGATCGTTCCCGTTGACGCGGCGTCATGCGCAGCGTTACGTGCTGCCGGGGTTGGCGCTGCTGGGGGATGCGGCGCATACCATCAACCCGCTGGCCGGGCAGGGCGTCAATCTGGGATATCGCGACGTGGATGCCTTGCTGAGCGTGTTGAGCGAGGCGCGGGAGCAGGGAGAGGACTGGAGCAGCGAGGCGGTGCTGCTGCGTTATCAGCGCCGCCGCCGTACCGACAATCTGCTGATGCAGAGCGGCATGGATCTGTTCTATACCGCCTTCAGCAATAACCTGGCTCCGCTGAACGTGGCGCGCAATCTGGCGCTGATGGCCGCGCAGCGGGCGGGCAAGCTGAAAGAACATGCGTTGAAGTACGCCTTGGGATTGTAACCGGTAGGGCTCAGCGGCGGCTGGGCCTATTAAGGATGGCTGAACGCCAGACAGCAAAAAGCCCGCCGAAGCGGGCTTTTCTAAATATGGCTGGGGTGCCAGGATTCGAACCTGGGTATGCTGGTATCAGAAACCAGAGCCTTACCGCTTGGCGACACCCCAATTATGGTGGCTACGACGGGATTTGAACCTGTGACCCCATCATTATGAGTGATGTGCTCTAACCAGCTGAGCTACGTAG